>Ga0180438_10002211_pt1 | contig 32414 bp, 27 predicted proteins | sample SS_ome_12_FD_132455 | JGI IMG/M metagenome (GOLD analysis project Ga0180438, IMG submission 132455) | Hypersaline lake sediment archaeal communities from the Salton Sea, California, USA - SS_3_D_2 metaG | ecosystem: Environmental > Aquatic > Non-marine Saline and Alkaline > Hypersaline >... | reverse complement strand
GTCTTGTTACCGAATTGTTGGATTTGTCAAAGATCGAAGACGGCAATCTGGAACTTCACAGGGATACCGTCGATATGAGAGCCGTTGCTCAACAAGTACAGAATGATTTCAAGAATCAAGCTGTCGAAAAAAACATCCAATTACACCTGTCCATACCTCCCGAACCTGTCTCTGCCCATGCCGACCTGGACAAAATCATACAAGTCTTCCATAATCTGGTCAGCAATGCCATCCGGTACACAGAATCCGAAGGCGATATCTGGATTCGGGTCGTGGATACACGAGACAAAGAAATCGTCTGCAGCGTCTCCGATACGGGTATCGGCATTGCTGAGGAGAACATGCGGGATTTGTTCTCCAAATTCAAACAGTTCGGACAACCCAAGGGAACTGATTACAAGGGGACGGGGCTCGGCCTGGCCATTGCCAAGGGACTCGTGGAGAAGCACGGTGGAAGGATGTGGGTGGAATCGGAACCAGGAAAAGGAAGTACGTTCTATTTTTCCATACCCAGAGTAAAGACCGCGGATCTGGCCTCTGGAAAGAAAGTCAATGCGTTTTACCTGTAAATCGGAGGAAGCATTCATGGGTAAAAAGAGGATACTGATCGTTGAAGATGAACCGGATTTTGCCCGTATGGTTGGTTTAAGGCTAGAATCTGTGGGTTATGAAGTCGGCATTGCAGCGGATGCCTATACCGGCACGCGTGAGATTTTGCAGGGGAATTACCATCTCATGGTCCTGGACCTGATGATGCCGGCCGGGGGTGGTTTTGCCATTCTGGAGCGCATTAAAAATTTTCCATCCAAATGTACGATTCCTGTGGTCATCGTGACAGGTAAAACCATAGATGATGAAGTGAAAGCCTATGCTGAAGAATATAGAGTAGCGGCGATTTTTACGAAACCGTATGACACGAAAACGTTTGTCAGGAAAATAAAATCCCTGGCACCGCCTTGATGCAGGGCTCCGGATTCTCTGGGGGGCTCGTATTCGTTATCGTTATGGAGAGCCCGGCTTTCGTTAGGGGATGGTTGTGATGGAAGCTTATGAATCGATCATAAAAAAACTGTCTGATTTCCTGGCCGGCCAAGAAGACCGGCTGGTACAGCGATTGCAGGAATACGCGATTTCTCGTCGTTATGTGAAAGAGACGGTCACTTTTCCTGAAGCATGGCGACGTTTCGTTGCTCGATTGAACGCATCCATCCGAGAGACACTCCAGAGGGATACAAATCCTTCGGAACAGCGAATAGGATTATATGACACGAATGATCCGATGTTTTTAATGGGCTTACAGGAGGTTCAATACTATCGGGATCAAGGCCTGTCATTGGCCGAGTTTTTCAGTATGATAGAGTCCTGTAAACAGAGCTATACCGACCTTTTGCTGCAGGCAGGATTCGACCAGGAGGTCGAGGCATCCTGTCACCACGCTATCGAGCGATGTTTCGATTCCCTGGAAAAGGGATGTCATGCCGGATGGACTGAATCGTCGGGCATGGTACAGGCGGCTGACCAGAGGAACATCCATCCACGGAAAGCCGAGATAGAAAAAGCGTATGCGGCGATCTTCCAAAGCCTGGATAATCCAGTCTTTCTCCTGGACAGAGAGGGCCGCATCGTCCATCAGAATGCCGCTGCATCGAACCTCTTCCCGGCAAATCAGCCGTCCAATCGGTCGCAAGCGAAAACATACCGGCTTAAGAAACCGATACGCAAACTTTTCGAAAAGCTGGCCGCTTTTCCTGATTCAGAGACGCAGGAAGGCACGCTGGAAAAGAGGCTGGCCACCAAGTACGGATCGCGATATTTTCAAATCAAGTGGAAACGACTGCCGGATATGGATGTTCCATCCGCCGGTACGATGGTTTTAATGAAAGAAATCACAGATCGAGTCAAAGCGGAACAGCAAGTGACACTCATGCGGAAGGAGAAGGACGCGCTGTTGAGGGAAGTCTACAACCGGGTGAAAAACAACTTTCAGATGGTGTCCAGCCTTATCAATCTTCAATGCTTCTCGGAGCGAAGTCGACACACTCGGGAAGTGTTCCAAGAAACCAGGAACCGGGTGCGCTCCTTGGCACTGGTGGAAGAAAAACTGTACCGGTCCAAGGATATGACCCAAATCGATTTTGCGGGGTATGTCGAGACGCTGGCCAGGGAGCTTTATCGGGTCTACGAAGCCGATCCCTGTAAAATACAACTGAATACCGATATCGAAGACGTGACGCTCAGTATCGATCAGGCCATTCCGTGCGGTCTCATCGTCAACGAGCTGGTTTCCAATGCATTAAAATACGCGTTTCGCTCGCATCGTAAACAAACGTCGGGGAACATTCATGTGGGTCTTTACCGGAACGACGACGGCGTCATGGACTTAACGGTCAGCGATTCGGGGACTGGCATTCCCGAAGAGATCGATTTCAACGAGACCACCTCGTTGGGACTTCATCTGGTGAAAATCCTGGCAGAAGATCAACTGAAAGGAACGGTGACGCTAAACCGTGGTGGAGGGACGGCGTTCCGTATTCAATTCAGCGGGCTGCCGGCATAGACATCACAGACTCGGGCGTGTGCCATCATGAATGAAAAGCAGAAAAAAAAGCAAACCATGAGACACCTGCGGGAGTCGGAGATCATCGAGCACAGCCTCGTGGATGAAGCTCTCCGAGAGAGCGAAAGACGTTTCCGCGACATCGTCTTGAGCATGCCCGGATGGGTGTGGGAGTTGGACGCGAAAGGCGTGTATACCTACTGTTCCGATAGAGTGGAGCAGATTCTGGGATATCCGGCCGACGAGATCATCGGTAAACCCTTCACCTGGCTCGTTCAACCCGATGAAGTCCAAAAAGTGAATAAGCTTTTAAACTATGTGTTCGATAAAAAGTGGCCTCTGGGCGAACTGGAAATCTGGCATCATCGGAGAGACGGCCAGGCAGTTTGTCTTCTCTTCAACGGTGTGCCTGTTCTGGACGACGCGGATCACCTGCAAGGGTACCGGGGCGTTGCCAAGGACATCACCGAAAAAAAGCAATCGGAGAGGGAGAAGGAGCGGCTTATCGAAGAACTTGAGAAGGCATTGTCGAGAATTAAGACATTAAGAGGGTTGATCCCCATCTGTGCTTCCTGCAAGAAAATTCGGGATGATCAAGGGTACTGGAACAAACTGGAAGCCTATATCGAGAGTCATTCGGAGGCCGAATTCAGTCACGGGATTTGTCCTGACTGTCTGAAGAAGCTTTATCCCAACATCAAGAAGAAGCGTAAGGATACCATCCCTAAACCCACTAAAAAAATCCGCAAATCCTGCGTGTCGTGACATCGTCCCCTTGACCATAAAAATCCGCTACGATTCCTGCAGAGGATATCGTTTTCGTATCCCCAAATTGTTAGGAGAAGATACCTGTATCACGAGGCAGTCGCGTAATACCCCGACGGATTTGGTGAGTCTGTTTGCCTCTGAGCAAGGGAAGGAGCTCTGAAGAAACGGATGGAGTCGCTGCGTCGGAAGGTTCGGCCGACGCCTACTTCGTCGCCTAAAACAGCGTGTATTCCCCGTTTTCCATCACCAGACGGGAAGGGCCGTCCTCTAACGATACGGTGACTTGATCCACGTGTACATTGCCCTGAATTTCCGGGATGTAAATCCGGTCGATGTGAACCACCTGGTCGGGTGCGGTAAAGTCCATCACACCCACGGCGCCGCCGAAGTGGTCGCTCCGGCCGAAAGCGATGTGGAGTCCCAGCTTCTCATCCAGTAAAATTTCACCGGTGGGCTTGACACCGAAGTCTTTGAGTATGCCGAAACCTATCTCGGCGATGTTGCTGTAAGCGGGCTCACGGGTAATCTTGTCTCTCTCGATATCGGATAAGGGGCCCTGACTCAGCACCTCGACGGCCTTGTTCTCCGCGATGCGGTAGAGGACCACTTCGTCCTCGAATTGAACGGGCATTGTACCCTCAGAATCGCTGGGCTCTCCTTTTTCCCCTTCGTAGGGTACGATATAACATTCTCCACTGGGGAGGTTGCCGGCCGATCCCGGTTTAGGTAAGCGTCCGCTGGATGCGTGGGCTGACCGGTATCGAAGATCGAAGTGAGCGGTATAGGTTTTGTCACGGTTTACCGTCCACTGGATGTCCAACCCGATGGCCGGGTCTAGAACGTTCTTGACGATCCAGACCCGCCGGTTGATTTCCTCGTAGTCCAGGCGGAGGGCGGGTATCATGCCCTGGGAGAATCCCGGCATGGTGGCAGCACGGAATCCCCATTTTTTCGAGAGCAGTTTTAAGGGAGCTGTGGTGGAAAATTCTGTCGGAGCCAGGATGATTTGATGGTGACCCAGAAGTTTTTCGAACGGTCGGGACGTTCCCTGGGCAGCCAGTTCGTCGGCGTCCCAATCGGAATCGAAAGTCTCCACCGTGTAAGCTGTTTCGGGCAGGTCGGCGTTGTTGCTGTGAACATTGGGATAGGCGATGAGTTGGATCGATTCCAGGTTCAGGTCGGATTTGGAACGGCCCAATACTTCGGCCCAGTCCCGGGCGATGGCTCTTCGTTCGCGCCAGTCATCGTTATCCGGGCACGTCTCGTCAGGAACATCGACGAGGATGGCCAGTCGCTTATCCTCGGATTTCAGGGAGAAGACACTCTTGACGAGGGCCTTCAGTTCGTCGGCACTCAACTGCTCTTTCAATGGTATCCCCTTCGCTCATATCCAAGAGACAACGAACTATATGTCCACTTTTTCATCGTCCCTCAGGAGAACGAGAATGGCGGCCTGGGGTACGACAAGGTATGTCTTGTTTTCGTATTTGATTTCAACGGCTGATTTGCGCAGAAAAATGGCATAATCGTCCACTTGGGCCTGCATGGTCACGTACCGGACGCCCCGCTGGCTTTCTTTCCAGGGTTCCTCGTCCATGTCCATGGGATTGGGCATGGGATTGCCCGGACCGGTGGCCACGATGCGGCCGGTCTGTACGGAATCCTTATCCATCACTGTCTGGGGAAGGTACAGCCCCACTTTGGTCCGTTCTTCCCCTATGTCCGGGCTGATGAGAACCCGGTCGCCCACGACCATGAGTTTTTGTTTTCCTTTTTTCATCGACGGATGATCCGCTTTATGATCTTTTTCTATCGTTCTGCTTCGAGGCAGACTGTGTCCAGAAATACCCACCAGAGCCAACCGGCTCGCGTCCGGCGGTTAACTCCTTAAAAGTAATATAGGAAACATGGGTAGAGTTGTCAAGCAGGAAATGATCTTTCTTTTTTTCCAACTTCGACTGTCCGTGTTAGAATCTCAGGATGCGAGGCCAACTCGTCACTCCCGATCTTTTAACGAAGGGAAGCCGTCCTGTGGATGACTATCGTATTCTTCATAAGCTTATGGAATATGCCGCGTCGCCTGCACCGTCTGTCTGTTACCTGTATCTGAACAGCAATCCGTTTCTTTCACCCGTAAACTAAAAAGCATGAATTGGAGAAAAATGCGATAATCTTGTTGCGATAGGGCAGAAAATCTATTATTTTATTTAGATTTTACGGATGCGGGATTGTCCGTGGTCAATCCCCCTCAACGAAAGGAATGACTTGAAAACAAAGCAGATGACATTCACCAAAGATCGATACCTCTGTCTCTTGACATTGATTTTTTATCTCCTCTATTTGCTTATCCTCACGCTGAGCCCGTTCGAGTTTTCCGCGACATGGCTCCGCAGGCTTCTGGCCTACGATACGGAGCGTTTCCTGAGGTACATTTTTCATGTCGATATCCTGGATGTCCTGGGCAATCTAGTCCTTTTTATGCCGTTGGGCATGCTCCTGTTTTTTCTATTACCGAAAGGTGAGCTCGACATTGGGAAAAAACGGTTTTGGTTGCTGTTGGCAGTCAGTGCGATCCTGAGTGGCAGTATCGAAACGGCCCAGCTTTTTCTCAGGCGCAGTGCTTCAGTCGTGGATATCGTCTTCAACAGCGCGGGTGCTCTGTCGGGGTATTACGGTGTGCCCGCCTTTCAATCGTTCATTCGATTGTATCGAACGCGGTTGAGCGAGAAGGGCCGGAGGATCATCCATGCTCTGGCCATGCACGCATATGCGGCCGCATTCATTGTTGCGCTGTTCATCCCGCCTGGTAGGAATCACTTGCGATCGTGGGATGCGACCTACCCGTTGATTCTCGGGAACGAAGGGACAGAGGATCGACCCTGGGACGGGGACGTGTATCTGGTTGCCGTATACCCCAAGACCCTGAGTGTCGACGAGATGCGGCATCTGTACCGTCGGGGATTGAATAAAGCATCCATTGACGCGCGCCGGAGAATGGGGGCCGTGGCCCTGTATCCTTTCACCGAGGGAGAGAGCGATACTGTCCATGATGTTTCAGGTCGCGGCAATCCCTTGCATCTCGTGGGGAGGGACGTCGATTGGATCGAAGGGTTGGGGGGTATTGCCATTCATCAGGGGAAAAGGGTGAAGAGTTACGAGAGCGGGGAGAAAATCGTCCGGGCCGTCCGGGAGACTCATCAATTTACAGTGGAAGTGTGGATGCGAACCGACGAACTCCATCAATGGGGGCCAGCGCGTATCGTATCCCTCTCCTGCAACCCCGACTGGAGGAATTTCACCCTGGGTCAGGAGGGAAACGGCATCGTGTTTCGGGTTCGCACACCCCTGACCGGGCCTAACGGGTCCCTCATCCATCTGACGGCAAAATCTGTCCTGAGGGATTCTCAGCTTCATCACGTGGTGGCAACGTTTCATCGGGGTGTGGAACGGCTGTTAGTGGACGGACGCCCGCACCGAGCCGCCGTTCGCGGCGATATCGATTACCTGCCCCATGTCCTGCTTTTGGGACACAATAGGGGAGTCCAGGTCGGTTTTTGTTTCCTGGCCCTGTTCCCGTGGTGTATGCTGCTGTATTTTTATTTCCAAAGACGGCGTTTTCTGTGGACGGTCGTGGTGGCCGGTGTCCTCGTCGTTCTGGTGCAGACCGCGTACCATCGCTGGTTGGGTCAGCCGTTTGGTTGGTTGTTCTTCTCGTCCGCTGTAATCACAGCTGTGCTCAGTGGCTTGTTGGGCCGTGCATGGGACAGGAACGGCGTCTCTGCCAGGAAATCCGGTTGAAAGCTAAACAGAAAGCTTAGAACCTCATGGAAAGCATCGAAAATGTTAAATTTGGATTGGTTTTTTTTATCAGTATTGTTATATTCAAAACAATGATATTTTGCATGCGTCGCAGAACGTTGGCCGGTGATGTCAAAAAAGCTGTTGAGGACATTCCCCATCCAGCAAAGGGAATACCAACCGTCCGCGGATGGTGTGTCATCCGTCATTTCACATTGAGCAATAGAACGGGAATCGATTGCCAGCGTTCTGTTTATCAATTCATTATCGTGTGTATATGATCCGTGTTTATCGTTTGCGAAGCAATAGTCTGGCAGACAGAAAACACGATGTGTGGAGAAACCGGAGTCGTTGATGAGCAACTACCCCTTCGCTGAGATCGAAAAAAAATGGCAGAAGATTTGGGAGGATAACAAACTCTACGAAACCGACATGACCGACGTGGAGAAGAAGCTGTACTGTCTGGTCATGTTTATTTATCCTTCGGGAGACCGGTTGCATATCGGTCATTGGTACAATTACGGCCCCACGGACACATGGGCCCGGTGTATGCGCATGCAGGGTTATAACGTGTTCGAACCCATGGGATACGATGCGTTCGGCCTTCCGGCGGAGAATTATGCCATCCGGCAGGGTGTTCATCCGGCCGTTTCCACGGCAGGGAATATCGACGGCATCCGTAAGCAGCTCAAGGCCATCGGAGCCATGTACGATTGGACGAAGGAAGTCAATACCAGCGATCCGAATTATTACCGATGGACGCAGTGGTTCTTTCTTCTTCTGTACAAGCACGGACTCGCCTATAAGAAAAAAGCCCCGGTGAACTGGTGTCCGTCTTGCAAGACCGTGCTGGCCAACGAGCAGGTCAAAGAAGGACTCTGCGAACGCTGCGAGTCCACCGTCACACAGAAGGACCTAGAGCAGTGGTTTTTCAAGATTACCGATTATGCCGAGAAGCTTCTGGAGGGTCTGAACCGCATCGACTGGCCCGAGAAAACAGTGGCCATGCAGCGAAACTGGATCGGCCGCAGCGAGGGTGCCTGGATTCGGTTTCCGCTGACGGACGGGGAGGCCCACATCGACGTATTCACGACACGGCCGGATACCCTCTGGGGCGTGACGTACATGGTGCTGGCACCGGAACACCCCTTGGTGGAGCAGATTACGACGGCCGAGTGCAAAGATCGTGTCCGCAAGTACGTGGAAGAGACCCGAAAGCTGACGGAAATCATCCGGACATCCACGGAGAAGGAGAAGACGGGGGTGTTTCTGGGGAGCACGTGCATCAACCCGGTGAACGGCGAGAAGGTGCCCGTATGGATTGCCGACTATGCCCTGCTGACGTACGGCACGGGAGCGGTGATGGCCGTACCCGGCCACGACCAGCGGGATTTTGAGTTCGCCCAGAAATTTGACCTGCCCATACGGGAGGTCATCAGCCCCGACGGGAAGGAGCACGGCGGGCTGGAAGAGGCGTATGTCGAGCCGGGGATCATGATTCAATCCGGACCCTTCACCGGTGAGCCGTCAGAGTCGGGGATCGGCAAGGTCATCGATTACCTGGAAGAGAAAGAGTGGGGAGGCAGGCGGATCAATTACAAGCTGCGCGACTGGCTGATCTCCCGCCAGCGGTACTGGGGGGCACCCATCCCCGTGGTCATGTGCGACACCTGCGGTATCGTGCCCGTACCCGAGGATCAGCTCCCGGTTCTACTCCCGGAAAAGGTGGATTTCAAGGGAACGGGGGAATCCCCCCTCCTGACCAACGAAGAATGGGTGAACACCACATGTCCTTCGTGCGCCGGGCCCGCCCGGAGAGAAGTGGACACCATGGATACGTTCGTGTGCTCCTCGTGGTACTATCTCCGATTTCTCAATCCCCATACCGATTCGGCAGCCTTCGATTCCGAAGCGGTCAAGCAATGGATGCCCGTGGATCAGTACGTCGGAGGCGCCGAGCATGCCGTGATGCATCTAATGTATGCACGGTTCTTCACCAAAGTGCTGTACGACCTGGGATTGGTCGCGTTTGACGAACCGTTCACGAAGCTGGTGCATCAGGGAGTCATCACGAACCAGGGCGCGAAGATGTCCAAGTCGCGGGGCAACGTGATCAACCCTGACAGCTATATCCAACGGTACGGTTCCGATGTTTTCCGGATGTACATGATGTTCATGGGCTCGTATATCGAGGGTGGAGACTGGTCGGACGAGGGCATTCAGGGCATGCATCGGTTTCTCAACCGGGTGTGGCGACTGGCGGATATGGTCGCTCAAACGTCCGGTCAGGATCACGATAAGGAACGCGACACAGCCTTGGATCGCCAGAGACACTATGCCATCAAGATGGTTACTCAGGACCTGAAACGGTTTCAGTTCAACACCGCCATCAGCCGAATCATGGAACTGGTGAACACCCTGTATCTCTACTTACAGAACGAAACATCCGAAGCATGGAACAGTGATCTGGTGTCCGATATCTTCCAGACGCTGGTGCAGCTCCTTTCGCCCTTTGCTCCCCATCTGGGTGAAGAGCTGTGGTACAGCCTGGGTCACTCAGAGAGCGTGTTCAACTCCCAGTGGCCGGCATGGGAAGAGGGGATGCTGAAAACGGAAAAGGTGACGGTGGTGGTGCAGGTCAACGGTAAGCTGCGGAGCAAGATCGAGATGGATGCCGATTCTTCGGACGACGAGGCGAGGGAAACGGCCTTGCAGGATGAAAAGGTAAAGAAGTATACCCAGGGCAAGGAAATCGTTAAAGTCGTTGTTGTGAAGAACAAGTTGGTGAGTGTCGTCGTAAAATAAGAAGGGGTAGTGATCATTACATCATCGGGAGGGAGAGAACGATGGATGTTAAAGGTACGGCCGTTGTTTCGATTCCGGAATTCATCCAAAGCCGGTTTCCGAGCAGGATGGAGGAATGGCTCGACGCGTTGTCTGCCGGGGCCAGAGCGATCGTGTCTAAAAAGATATTGGCCAGCAGCTGGTATCCGTTGAGTGATGCGGTGCTCGAACCGACACAAAAGCTTTGCGATCTGTTCTACGACGGTCAGGATAAAGGCGCCTGGGAGGCGGGGCGGTTCAGTGCAGATCATGGGCTCCAGGGTGTGTATAAGGTTTTCGTCAAAGTGGCTACGCCCCAGTTCCTCATCAGCCGGGCGGGGCGGATATTTTCATCGTACTACCGTCCCAGCTCAATCGAGATAGACGAAGTGGGGGCCGGTGCCGTCATCATGCGTATTGTTGAATTTCCAGAGCCGGATCGTCTGATCGAAGCCCGAATCGGAGGATGGGTGGAGCGTGCCCTGGAGATATGTGGATGCCGCAACCTGGAGATCACAACGCCACGATCCATGACAGCCGGGGAATCCGTGACCGAGATCAAGGCGCAATGGGAATGATCTGACATCAAAGAGAATCCTCGAGAACCGGGAGGTATTATCATGAATGCAAAGAAATGGGTCTTCGTGGTATGGATGGCAATGACTGTCCAATCTGTCTTGGGACAGGGATTCAAGCTCCTCGAATTTCGCGGTGGGTACTTCAATCCCAAAGGGACGGAGGCGGGTTTCATCCTGGGAACCAGCTTTGGTTTTTTCTTCGACGAGCGTGTGGATTTAAGTTTGGGCATCGATTATTTTCACAAGAATTACACGAAAGAAGCCACCGTGGCCGATACGAATTATGTCAGTAATGTTGATGAGAGAACGGTGGTCAGGGAATTGGAGTATAACACGACCATCTTGCCCATCACGGCTTGTGTGAACATCCGGTTCCCATTTCAGTATAACACATCCTGGTATGTGGGGGCAGGTGTCTCGTATCAATTTTTGTTTAATTCAGAGAATAATTTTCGGGAGAATATCGAGGAAAAACGGACTTACAAAAGTTTCGGATGGTTGGCGAGAGCCGGAATCGAATACAACATCGGCAGCCGTTCCTCGATTTTTTTAGAAGCGTTGTACAACAATTGCCGGGTCAAGCGGAACGAGGATGTGAAAGAGGGGCTGCCCGTCTGGAATGAGGTCGATATCTCGGGTCTGGGCTTTAGAACCGGGCTCCGATTGGAATTTTTCTAAACCAGAAGGATCACGATGTATTATACAAATCGACGCATGCAATGGGGCATCGGGGGTGGGGGCATCACCGAGGCGGTGAAGATGCTGCTCATCGTCAACGGTATCGGTTTTCTCCTGCAGATGATGGTAGGAGGCCAGATGATCGCCTTTCTGGGATTGATACCGCGCCTGGCCTGGTCACGATTGTATATCTGGCAGTTTGTCACGTATATGTTCCTCCATGGGGGATTTTTTCACATCCTGATCAATATGTACGCCTTGTGGGTGTTCGGCTGCGAGGTGGAACGGATGTGGGGCCCCAGGGCGTTTTACAAATACTATTTTATCACGGGCATCGGTGCTGGCATCATACATACGCTGCTCACACCTATGTCCTTGATTCCGACCATCGGCGCTTCAGGGGCGGTTTTGGGCGTTCTGACGGCTTTTGCCGTGATGTTTCCCGATAGGCAGATCACGCTCCTACTTTTTTTCATCCTGCCAGTGACGATGCGGGCCCGGACACTGGCGTTGTTTTTTGCGGGCATGTCCCTGTTCAGCGGTGTTATAGGTAGCCGGGACGGCGTGGCTCATTTTGCCCATCTGGGGGGCATGCTGGTGGGGTATCTGTACATGAAACGCGGCTCAAAACTGGATTCTCTCTGGCGGCCGTTTCAGGAATGGCGGCGAAACAGACGAATACGTCTGGCTCGTGAAAAGGAGGAGAACCTGGAAAAACTTCGGAGAGCCGTCGACCGGATTCTGGATAAAGCCAATGAAGTGGGCATGGAGAACCTAACGCGCGAAGAAAAAATGCTGCTGAAGAAGGCGAGTAAAATATTTAACGAAGAATGGGAATGAACGTTCGTCTGAAAAGCAGATTCACACACATTCTTTTAACCTCCATACTGATAGTATCCTTCACAGGTCTGCAAGCACAGATGCGTGATCGGATATTGGTATCGTTCGAGAATCAGAGGAGGGCCGCCTCGCTATCCACCGTGCAGCAGGAGTCGGTACTCTACGCATCCCTGGAAGAATTCTCGCAGCTTCTCAACATCAAGCATTTCTATAATCCACAGAATAAGAAGCTTGTCATGACCGTTGGTTCCCGATCCATCAAGGTGACGGCCCTCAATCCGTTTATCATCGTCGACAATATGGCATACCAGCTTGCCCTGCCGACCCTTATCGTAGACGGGCATATGTATGCGCCTCTGGCCCTGTTCCTGCAATCGATGGGAGGGTTCTTTCCCGCCGAATTTCATCTGAACCTGAACACGGAGGAATTAAACATACGACGATTCCGGATAAACATCACCGGTGTGGAGGTGGAGCAAAAACGAAACGGATCGCTCATCCGTATCTTCACGACCAAAGAATTCCAAGAAACCGAGGTCGCCACGTCGGTCAACCGCGATTGGTTGAATGTGTCCCTTTACGGGGGTGTTCTGGATTCCGTTCAGATCGCCTCCAGCCAGAGGATGGGCATCGTCAAGCAGATTGCGCCGTTTCAGTTTGAGAAGTCGGCCCAGGTTTCGTTTCAGCTGGACGGATCGGTGGCGGATCGCAGTGTATACATACAGCCGGGAGAGGTCGTGGTTTCCATTCGCAGTCCGGGGAGCGTTGGACCGTTATCCAACACGAATTCGAATGCGAACCGAGAACGTTGGCTCATCAACAAAATCATTATCGATCCCGGACACGGAGGCAAGGATCCCGGTGCTGTGGGTCCCACAGGATTGATGGAAAAGACCGTCAACCTGGATATTGCCAAACGTCTTAAAGATCTCATCGAAAAGAGATTCGATATCGAAGTACTTCTGACCCGAGAGGATGACCGCCATCTCCGGTTGAAGGAGCGCACCCAATTTGCCAATACGCACGATGGCAAGCTGTTCATCAGCATCCATGCCAATTCCAATCCGAGCCGACGGATTCGTGGCGTTTCAACGTATGTACTGGGAATCGAAAAGAGCGAACAGGCGTTGAGTGTCGCCGAGAAAGAGAACTCCGTCATCGAGTTGGAAGAATCGGTGGAGGTATATCGGGAATACCAGGATGCGGCACATATTTTAAACGCCATCGCTCAGAGCTCTTATCTGAAAGAGAGTCAGGACCTGGCCGGCATGGTCAACGAATGCATCCGTAAAAAAACCAACCTTCCGCGGTTCGGAAACGGCATCTATCACGGTCGATTCTACGTGCTTGTCGGAGCGGCCATGCCGCGGATATTGGTGGAAGTGGGGTTTATCTCAAACAAGCATGAGGAACGGCTGCTCAAGACGCGGGCATTTCGTCAGAAAGTCGCGGAAGCTATCTTCGAGAGTATTCAGAACTTCAAGAGCAAGTACGAGGCAGGCATCGGGTAATCTACGAGCACGAAGGCAGGAAGGCGATTAAAGGCGATAGCTTGTCGTAACCGTTGAACGTTCTATCGTATTCAATCCATACATGAACGATACCAGACCCATTGGAATTTTCGATGCAGGCGTCGGGGGACTGGCCGTTTTTCGCGAGCTTGGTGAAACACTGCCCCACGAGAACATTGTGTATATCGGCGATACGGCGCGGGGCCCCTATGGGGCATTGTCTCCGTCAACCATCGAAAAGTATGCCCTCCAGAGCATCCTCTACCTGATGGAGCAGAACGTGAAACTGATGGTGGCAGCCAGTTGTACGGTGTCTTCGGTGGTCCTGGAAACGCTGAACCAGAAGTTTCACCTGCCCATCATCGGTACCGTGGAATCCTGCATCAAGACAGCGCTAAAAAAAACAAGTCAAAACCGTATCGGCGTGCTGGGAAGTCCGGCTACCATCGCTTGCAGGTGGTACGAACACAGCCTGAAGAAGAAGAGGGAAGGCGTAGCCGTCCATGTTCAGGTATGTCCCCTTTTGATCGCTCTGGCCGAGGAGGGTTGGCTGGACGGTGATGTGGCACGCGATACCATTTCCCGATATGTCGAACCTTTGATGAGAAACCGTATCGACACGTTGATTCTGGGCAGTGTTTATTTAACGAGCCTCAAGTCTGTTATCCAAGCTGCCGTCGGCTGCGATGTTTCCATCATCGACCCGCTCCAGGAAGCGGTAAGAGTTACCTCTGAGAGGTTGAAACTGATGGGCATGGAGAACGATGCAGCCGATACGCCGGCGCATACCATTGCCATGAGCGATGTGTCCAGCCGCAATCAGGTGATGGGAACGCGGTTCTTGGGCAAGGCATTGGGACCCGTCGTCAGGGCAGAAATCGAATCCCTGAACGCGACTACGTGGATGCCGTCGTGCAGTATTCGTGGGGCAGAACCGCCAAACGGCGTGGAACTGTAACGTTCCATAAAAATACGCATAACATCCTGCTGGCCTACCGGTTGCCGGCTCCTTGTTCAGACGTTGACATGCTTATAGGATCATTCACACGCGTATCGCACCGGGCAATCAAGAAATCAAGCTTCCATGCAACCCGACGCTATCCGGTCGCCTGCAGTGTGTTTTACCGTTGAGAGTCGTGGAAACAGTAAAAAAAAATCTTGCAAATGGTTTATTTATAAAGTATATTTAAGTTTCTGGAACTTCTATGAGTTGCGGTTCCTCTGGTGGAACCGTTTTTTCAGAGTTGACTATTTCGTGTCGAGGAGATCATTATGCGCGGAAAGGATGTCGCGAAAACCGTCATCATTGTTCTTTTGGTTCTCTGGGCTGTTTACGCTTTATGGCCGACGTATAAATTTTGGACGATTGACCCTGAACAAAAGGAAACGATGGAGGCCGAGGGAACGCTCTACGAACTCACGAATAAAGCCATCAAGATGGGGCTGGACCTTCAAGGAGGTATGTATCTGGTGCTGGAAGTCGATCTTCCGGCTCTCGTGGATCAATTGGCTCGGAACAAGGACGATCAGTTCGAGGAAATTATTGAAGCCTCCAAAGAAGAGCTCAACGTGAGTACGGAAAATTTCATGGCCATCCTCCGCCGGAATTTTAACCAGGGGAACATTCCTCTGAACAGGTACTGGGGGGAGCGTGGGGATTCGGAACGGAAAATCGTCAACGATTTGGAGGATGAGGCCAGAAGTGCCATGACCCGATCCCTCCAGAAACTGCGGAATCGAATCGACCGATTCGGAGTTTCAGAACCCAATATCTCTCCCCTGGGTTCTCGACGAATTCTAATCGCCCTTCCCGGCATCTCGGATCCCGAACAGGCCAAGGAACTCATCCAGAGTACGGCCCTTCTGGAGTTTAAGATGCTCAAAGACCCGGAAGTCTTCACCGATGTCATCGAAAAAATCGACAACGCCCTGGCACAGGAGCGTGGTGCACGCACGCCGGAAGAGATGGAGGTGGCGGAGGCCGATACTGCCGCCCAGGAGTCTGAGCAGAAGCCCAGCCAGGATAAAGTCATCAGCGTGAGTGAACTCTTTGGGGAAGAAGAGCCGACTCCAGTGGAGACGGAAGAAGGGGATACATCCCTGGTCGTCGATGAACAGATTTTCGAGGAGAATCCGTTTCTGGCCCTCCTGAGGGATACGCGCCGGTATGGACACAACGTTAGCGTTCCCATCGAGAACGTCACGGCCGTCGACCGGATTATTCAACGGGGAGACATCCAGAGGCTCGTTCCTTCGGATGCCGAATTCCTCTGGGGTTCCGAGCCTTTCAATATTGCCGACAGGACGTATCGTGAACTTTTTCTCCTAAAAAAAGAGGCCGAACTCACCGGTCAGTATCTAACCGATGCTAGAGTAACCATCGGCTCTGATGTTCAGAGTGCGGGTCAGCCGGAAGTCCATTTTTCCCTGAATCGGCAAGGGGCCCGTATTTTTTCCCGTGTCACCGGGGCGAATATCGGTAAATTGATGGCCATCGTGTTAGACAACCGCGTCGTCGAGGATGCCGTCATTCAGACGAAGATACCCGACGGAAGGTCCCGCATCACGGGGATTTCGGATATGGATAAGGCCAAGATGGTCTCCATCGTCCTGGAGGTGGGTGCACTTCCAGCTCCGGTCGAAATCATCCAGGAGAGGACCATCGGACCCTCCCTGGGGCAGGATTCCATTACCCGGGGCAGGTACTCAGCGCTCATCGGTATGTGCATCGTGGTGGTCTTTATGATTTTATACTACCGGATGTCTGGGATGATTGCCGATGTGGCCCTGCTGTTGAATCTCCTTTTCTTGCTGGCGATCCTGGCTCAGTTCCGGTTCACCCTGACGCTTCCGGGAGTGGCCGGTATCGTGTTAACCATTGGTATGGCCGTGGATGCCAATGTGCTTGTCTTTGAACGCATCCGGGAGGAACTCAAGACGGGCAAGACTGTCCGTGCGTCCATCGATGCGGGATACGCCCGCGCATTTCGGACGATTCTGGACGCCAACGTCACAACCCTCCTGACGGCACTGGTACTCTACCAGTTTGGCACCGGCCCCATTCGGGGATTCGCCGTTACACTGTCCATCGGTATCGTGGTAAGTATGTTCACGGCATTGGTCGTTACACGCTTGATTTTTACGCATATCACGGCAAGACGGACACTGACACGTCTCAGCATTTAATTCAGTCTTTGCAAAGGAATTATTCGATTCGAAGGAAGGATGAGGTATGCAATTTTTCCAAACACCCAACATTGATTTCATTTCCAGGAGAAGGTATGCTTACTTTCTGTCTGCGGGTCTGTTTCTAGTCGGGATCGTTTCTTTGATCGTTCGCGGGGGACCGAACTACGGTATCGATTTTAAAGGTGGAACCTCCGTTGTCGTCCGGTTCGAGAAAGAAATTTCGACGACACAGCTACGGGATGCTTTGGCCTCCATGGGCATGGGAACGAGCGAAATCCAAACGTTTGGAACACGGAATGAATACCTCATTTACGTCCAACAACAGAGGGGAGCCAGTGCCACGGAAACGGCACGACGCGTGGAAGAGGCCATTTCACAGTCCGTATCGGACATAGCGTATGAAATACGGAGCATCGACACCATCGGGCCAAAGATCGGAGAAGAACTCAGAAAGGCGACGATTCTGGCCATTTTAATCGCACTGCTGCTTATCCTCATCTACATCGGATGGCGTTTCGAGTTCGTGTTTGCCGTGGGTGCCATTGCCGCCTTGTTTCATGATGTCCTGATTACCCTGGGAATATTCGCTCTCTTAAATTATGAAATATCACTCAAAGAGATTGCTGCTTTTCTGACCATCGTGGGCTATTCTCTGAACGACACCATCGTCGTATACGACCGAATCCGGGAAAACCTGAAAGTGCTGAGGAGTGAGAATCTGCCAACCATTATGAACAAGAGCATTAACCAGTGTCTCAGCCGTACGGTGGTCACGTCACTCACGACTTTCGTGGTGGTTTTTATCCTGTATCTTTTCGGCGGAAAAGTTATCAAAGGATTTGCCTTTGCCATGCTCGTGGGTGTGATCGTGGGAACGTATTCTTCGGTTTTTGTGGCGAGTCCGGTTGTGTTGGAATGGCAAATGCGTCACGGGGGGAAGCGTGAACTCAAGATGGCAAGAAAGAAAAGATGAGTCGACTGTAAAAGGGGCAGAGATGAAGTTAAGTACCAAGGAGAAGAAGGATATTATCATCCTCACCTTAGAGGGAGAAATGGTGGGCGGACCCGACGCCACGCTCCTTACAGAGAAACTTCGCGATCTGATTCATGAAGGGAAAACACACATTATCGTCGATATGGGAAACGTCAACTACATGAACAGCTCCGGACTGGGGATTCTCATCGGCGGATTGACAACCGTGCGCAACCACGGCGGTGATCTGAAGCTTCTCTGCCTGGCCAAGAGACTCCAGGATCTCTTGCGTATCACAAAGATGGATCGGGTGTTTGACATTTTCGAGGAAGAGGACGAGGCCATTGGTAGCTTTGCTTAAAGACGCGGTACCCGTACAGGCGGTTCTGGGTACACAATGGGGTGACGAGGGGAAGGGAAAAGTCGTCGACCTGTTGGGCGAGACAGCAGATATCGTTGCCCGGTATCAGGGCGGGCCCAATGCCGGACATACCGTGGAGTTTGACGGCGAGTGTTTTATCCTCCACCACATACCCACGGGTATTTTAAGACCGCATATCACATGCGTTATCGGGAATGGATTGGTCATCAACCCCGATTCCTTTCAGGAAGAGATCGCTTTCCTGAAAGGCAAGGGCATCTCCATCGACAAACGACTCTGGATCAGCCAGAATGCACATCTCATACTGCCATACCATCATCTCATCGAGAAGGTTGCGGAAGAAGACAAAGGCAGTGAAACATTGGGTACGACGGGACGAGGCATCGGCCCTGCTTACGCCGATAAAGCCAGCCGTGTCGGAATCCGTGTTGGAGATCTGCTCGATCCGGGACGCCTGGCCGAAAAGGTGGCTTGGAACGTGCAGATGAAAAACGGTATTCTGGAAGACGTCGGAGGCAAAGGCAGTGTGAACGTAAAATCGATTCTGGATTCCCTTCGCTATTTTGGGGAAAGGATCAAAGCCTGTATCACCGATACCTCCTGGATGCTTCATCAGGAAATTCAGAAAGGGAAGCGGCTTCTCGTCGAGGGAGCCCAGGGAACATTGCTGGATATCGATTTCGGCACGTATCCTTTTGTCACATCCTCCAACACCACCATCGGCGGGATGGCCACGGGACTGGGACTTCCTCCGCGTAAGCTCGACCGCATCATCGGTGTGATCAAAGCCTACACAACACGCGTCGGAAACGGCCCCCTTCCCACGGAGCTTAAGGGCGCGATGGGTGAGAAAATACGGGAAATGGGGGGAGAATACGGAGCCACAACGGGCCGGCCAAGACGGTGCGGCTGGTTCGATGGAATGGTGGCTCAGTATGCCGTTCGGCTCAACGGAATCGATGTGCTGGCTGTGACAAAGCTGGATGTCCTGGATACACTGGATGAGGTTCAGGTGTGTATCGGATACGAGTATCGCGGCAAGGCGCTGGATCATTTTCCCTTAACGATGTCTGTGTTGGATGAGGTAGAGCCTATATACGACACGATGCCGGGATGGAAGACGACGATATCGGATTTCAAACGGTACGACGATCTCCCGAAACCGGCACGCGACTATCTGGAACGCATCCAGACCATCGCTGGAATTCCCATCGGGATTGTATCCGTGGGTGCTAACAGAGACCAGACCATCTGGATGGAATAAGTTGATCTTTTCGATAATCACGGATTTTGGTAGTGTCCTAATTTGAATTATTCCGTCGGTAGCTCCCATAATATCCCTGGTTGACTTTTAATTGCATGATTTTTTATGAGTTAACCAGGGATTAATAAAAAAAACATGTTTTTCTCCTGATAAATATATTTTCCATATTGACTTTAAATAAGGGGATAAATAACTTTCGATGTGATGATAGTAGAAAGGCCATCTGGCAAGAGATAGCCTCTCTACTCAATCACATCGGAGACGTGGTCGAGTGGTTATGACACCCGATTTATACTCGGTAATCCCTGACAGGATTTGCGGGTTCGAATCCCGCCGTCTCCGCTCTTTTTATTCGCGGTCTACATGAGTTTGGGGCTCACGTAGACCTAAACAATCACAGCCCGTTAAAGCTGTGAGTGCCTACTCAAATATAAGCTTTTTCGGGCGCCAACGCAAGGGTTATTTGCCCGAAGGAGCTTGCCATGTGTAACCATCTTTCCCTTGAAAAACAATCTCTTGTCTTAACCTCTCTTGTAGAAGGTAACTCCATCCGGTCTATAGAAAGAATCTGTGATGTACACAGAGATACGATCATGAGACTTATGGTCAGGGCCGGAGAAAAAGCCTCAGAACTGCATGATATTTACATGCGTGATCTTAACCTTAAAACTGTCCAGGCTGATGAAATTTGGTGTTATGTAGCTAAAAAACAAAAACATTTGAAAAAGGATGAAACCGACGATCCGTTTTTAGGAGATCAATATGTCTTTGTCGCTCTCGATGCTGATACTAAACTGGTTCCGGTCTATACTATTGGAAAAAGAAACGGTACAACAGCTTATCAATTTATCTATGAGTTAGCGATACGCATTAACTCTCGAATTCAACTCTCAACCGATTCATTCCGACCTTATTTTAACGTAGTAGACTCCGTATTCGGGATAGACATTGATTATGCTCAAATTCATAAGCAGTATGGAAATGAACCTGGTGGTGAAAAACGATACTCTCCTGCTCAAATAATAGGCATAGATATAATTCCTTTATTGGGTAGACCTAATGTAAACAATATCTCCACAAGCTACGTTGAACGGCAAAACCTGACTATGAGAATGCAGATGCGAAGATTTACTCGGTTAACTAACGGCTTCTCTAAGAAGTTCAAGAATCTTGTGGCGTCGGTTCACTTACATTTCTTTCACTATAATTTCATGAGAATTCATCGTAGTTTACGAGTAACTCCGGCTATGGAGGCCAATGTATCTAAACATCTTTGGACATGGGGGGAACTGTTGAATTTTAATGGTAAGATGGTCGCATAATATTCTTGACATTTTTGAGCATTTTGCGTATACTTTGGTGTCTTGTTAATAATCCAATCGCTACACCTGAATATGATGCAAGCATTATTTCAATGGTACGATCTTTCCATATAATTGCCATTATAGACCCACTAATTGTACCAAGAATTAGGTAAAAAATTATGTTAAAAATAATCATATCGGGTTTCATTGGTGTTCTCATTGGACATTTCCTTTCTCCGCTAAGATCACTTTTTTTCGACCGATATACTGCCCGTTGCACATTTCGTCCGGTAGACGAAGGTGGGTCTCCTAAAAATCAAATAGTTACTATTACAAAAAGATTTTGTAAAATTGTTAGTATTGATTGCGGACATTGGGAGAAAAACCCAGTAATAAACTGTAAGACCTTTTCATACAAATATTGTGGATTTGGTGAACAAATTGAATGTGCCCATACAAAACCACACCTACAGAGAAAGTGTAAATTTACTAAAAAAGTGCCTATATAGGAGGGTTTATCATGAGTATCAAATTAATCGCCTATGACTTACACCAACCTGGACAAAATTATGATCTTTTATCTTTCATTAAAACCTTCCCATATGCTCAATTATCTGAATCTTCATATGCTGTTAAATGTCAAATGCCACCCGACGAATTATATAATGGCCTGTCTCAATACTTGGATAAAAATGATCAGTTATTAATTCTCACCTTGTCAAAACCGATGGCTGGACAAGGCTTTGGGAATGTCGTTGATTGGCTTGAGCAACATTTATAATCCTATTGGCATTATATTTTTTGCTTAGTCGTGCCATCTCCCTTTTCATTTTCTCATAGGAATCTTGAGTAAAACATTCTATCTGCCAACCCGTTTTGGTGGTTAGTTCTTGAATACGCATTTGTAATCCTTTCTATGGAGGTTTGTCATGTTGATATTTCTATCAATAATTAATGTCATGTGTATGATAGCAATTGCATACTTTGCATGGTCAAGCAGTAAAGCAACAACCACCATTCAAAAAGAAAATAAAGAACTTATCTTTTCTTTAATCGCCTCAAATTTACTACCGCCGATGAGCAAGGCCGATATAGATACTTTATACAACCTTTATAAGGCCCAGCTTAAACATATACGTCAAGATTTTGAATCTGAGAGAATAAGGAGGATTAATCATGACATTATTAACCCCCGAAGAAAGAGAAGCAATTATTAGGCGTCGTGGCTGTCGATCTGATAAAGACGGCAAAAAACACAGGATCGGTAACTTGGAAATACATCATAAAGACCGCGATAAACATAATAATGATCCGCGAAATTTGAGGGTGCTGACCAAAAAAGAACATCAAGAGTTACATAGTAAATATGATTAATTCTTTGGTCGATAATATAGAACCCGTTGGAATTAAAGTTATATCCCTATATTCTCCCTCATCATTTAATTCGGCAGCGATAACTGTAGAAACCGAATCTTGAATTATTAAATAACCCAAACTCCTAAATAAAGCCATTTTTTTTTGTAGAATTTCTTCTTTATCGCATGTTCCAGGAAAAAATTTAGCATCACGCCATTCTATCATAACCATTGGTGATATTGCATCTTGATTGTTTTTTCTTAATTCATTCTCCATCTTCTCACTCCCTTCAATTGGGGCGAGGGGAGTAATTTTCGCTCCCAAATTTTAGTTATGGGGAGACACCCGTCTTATTAGATGTCTCCCCCTTAATTTAACTGCAAAAATAACACCAAAACATAATATTGAAAAATTTAAATTAGGACAGTACCCGGATTTTTTCTGGGTTGACATTCGCACCTTTTTTTATTATCTTTAGCCCCGATATGAGGGTGTAGCTCAGTTAGGTAGAGCAACGGCCTTTTAAGCCGTGGGTCTTGGGTTCGATCCCCAACACCCTCACCACTTTAAGCCCCTGATTTTAAAGGTCAAGGGCTTTGTTATTTATGGGATTATGAATAGAGGAAAAACAACAAAAACATAACATACCCCTACAAAACCTGTCCTTTTTCGGATCCCTTTTATAGCTCATCTTTGATTACTTTAATAGACTTAAAAAATCTTGGGAAAATAATCCCTTATATGTACATTTTTATCCTCCAGCCATTCGGACTCGAATATAACAATGTTTTTTCTTGATTTTTTAACCAATCTTTATTATGATACATTTGTAAAGTTTATCTCTTTTTGATGATTTCCAAATGAGGAAACTCCTTTGAGCGGGGGAAGATTTAAAAGCTCAAAACGGAGGGCGGGATTCCTTATATAAGGCATTCGACTTAAAAATACCTTATATAGGGAACTTATTCATTATAATAGGAATATAATTTGGAAGTTGTATTGGTATATATACCAAGGTTAGCTGTACAAACCCAAGCTTGAAAAGTAAGGAGAAAATAGATGAATAACGAAAGCAAGTGCCCGGTAACGGGCGGAGTTAACAGACCCACTGCTGGCGGTGGCATGTCGATCCGGGACTGGTGGCCAAACCAGTTGAATCTCAAGATTCTTCATCAGAACTCTCATATAAGCAATCCGATGGGCGGGGCGTTCAACTACGCTGAGGAATTCAAAAAACTCGACCTGGATGCCCTGAAGAAGGACCTCTATGCGCTGATGACAGACTCGCAGGACTGGTGGCCGGCCGATTACGGCCACTACGGGCCGCTCTTCATCCGGATGGCGTGGCACAGCGCAGGCACATACCGAATGGGCGATGGCCGTGGGGGTGCGGGATCCGGCACACAACGCTTTGCGCCCCTCAACAGCTGGCCCGACAATGTGAACCTCGACAAGGCGCGCCGGCTGCTTTGGCCGATCAAGCAGAAATACGGTAGGAAAATTTCCTGGGCCGACCTGATGATCCTCGCTGGCAACTGTGCCATCGAGTCGATGGGATTAAAGACCTTCGGCTTTGCCGGCGGGCGCGAGGACGTCTGGGAGCCGGAAGAGGACATTTATTGGGGCTCTGAGGCTGATTGGCTTGGCGACAAGCGTTACTCCGGTGACCGCGAACTCGAGAATCCGCTCGCCGCTGTTCAGATGGGTTTGATCTACGTGAATCCGGAAGGCCCGAACGGCAACCCGGATCCGGTCGCCTCGGGTCGTGACGTTCGAGAGACTTTCGCGCGTATGGCCATGAATGACGAAGAGACTGTCGCGCTGGTCGCCGGAGGGCACACCTTCGGCAAGTGCCACGGCGCGGGCGATGCCACGTTGGTCGGTCCGGAACCCGAGGCTGCCCCCATCGAAGAGATGGGCCTCGGCTGGAAGAGCAGCTTCGGCAGCGGCAAAGGCAGCGATACGATCAGTAGCGGCATCGAGGGCGCCTGGAAGCCGAACCCAGCCAAATGGGACATAGGCTACCTGAAAGTGCTATTCAAATATGAGTGGGAGCTGGTCAAGAGCCCGGCCGGCGCGCACCAGTGGTTGGCCAAGGATGTTGACGACGAGGATATGGTGATTGACGCGCACGACCCGTCAAAGAAGCACCGGCCGATGATGACCACGGCGGACCTCTCCCTTCGCTTCGATCCGATCTATGAGAAGATCTCGCGGCGCTATCTAGAGAATCCTGAAGAATTCGAAGATGCCTTCGCCCGCGCATGGTTCAAGCTGACCCACCGCGACATGGGTCCGCGCTCGCGCTATCTCGGTCCGGAGGTCCCGGCAGAGGAACTGATTTGGCAGGATCCTGTACCTGCGGTCGATCATAAGTTGATCGATGACAAAGACATTGCAAACCTCAAGAGAAAAATCCTCGCCTCAGGTCTGTCGATCTTGGAACTAGTGTCGACCGCCTGGGCGTCAGCTTCCACGTTCCGCGGCTCCGACAAACGCGGCGGTGCCAATGGGGCGCGAATTCGTCTTGCGCCGCAAAAGGATTGGGAAGTCAACCAACCGGGCAAACTGAAGAAAGTACTTAGCAAAATTGAAGGCATACAGAAGGAATTCAACGGAGCGGCGTCAGGCGGCACGAAGGTCTCGCTCGCGGACCTCATCGTCCTGGGCGGATGCGCGGGTATCGAGCAGGCTGCGAAGAAGGCCGGCCACGACATAACCGTTCCCTTCTCGCCCGGACGAACGGATGCCTCGCAAAAGCAGACCGACGTGAATTCATTCGCTGTACTCGAACCCTGTGCAGACGGATTCCGTAACTTCCAAAAACAAAAGTATGCTGTGACTGCAGAAGAACTGCTGCTTGACCGTGCGCAACTGCTCACCCTGACCGCTCCCGAGATGACGGTTCTCATTGGCGGTATGCGCGTTTTGAATACCAACGTTGGGCAGTCCAAGCACGGCGTATTCACCGATAAGCCCGAAACACTCACCAATGATTTTTTCGTGAACCTGCTCGACATGAGTACCAAGTGGAAGGCAACCTCGAAGGATGAAGATGTTTTCGAGGGCAGCGATCGCAAGAGCGGCAAGTCCAAGTGGACTGGCACCCGAGTCGACCTCATCTTTGGTTCGAACTCCCAACTCCGGGCGATAGCAGAAGTCTATGCTCAAGATGACTCGCAAGAAAAGTTCGTGAATGATTTCGTTACGGCCTGGAATAAGGTGATGAATGCTGACCGCTTCGACCTCGCCTGATCATAGCTAGAACATCTTCGAGGACTTTTGACAGGACGGCAAAAAATGATCAGCTGACAAACGGTTCAAGCGGAAGGCGTACCGCCACCGCAGGAACCGGAACGTTATACCCGCAATGTCGTTTGGATTATTCTGTATTTTCTTGATGAACTTTGCGGCAGATCCCCGAGAAATAAAAAAAAGAGTCATACCGCGGCCGTTAGCTATTTATTTTACGTCGTGGCAGAGAGATTTGAACTCTCGATTTAATGCCCCCGTCAAGCGGGCTTCCCCGATATTTATCGATTTACAATAATTCTGTATACAGTTGAAATTAATACCAAACTAATAAAAAGTTATTGCTTTTTGTTAAATAATATTGTATACTCGGATAATATATCGAATATTTATTTCCCAAGAGCTTAATGATAAGGGGCTCTGAATTAAAGCAGGATATCTGTTTTGAAGAGATGATTCTGGATAATAAAATATTATTTTATTGTTAAATTTAAGAATCTTATCTTAATTGACTGAAAGGAGGAAAATAATATGAAGGCTCAAAGCATTTGTTGTTTTCTTATCGTTTTTACTTTGATTTTCATTGGGTGCAAGAGTACATCAACAGAACCGGAACCAGGGCCTCCACCTGAAGATAAATCAGAGTTTCTGTTGTATAGCCTGTACATTTCATTAGTGCCGGGTGGTACGGAAGCCGTTACTGTTAAATCAAAAGATGAGGACGGAAATCTCGAATCATTTTCAGTAACGAGTGATGATCCAGCAGTGGCCACCGCTGCGGTTGACAACGATTCCAATTTTACTATAACGGCCGTTGCATACGGGAAAACGAACTTAAAAATAGTCGACGCCTCGGGAGATGAAAAGAATTTGCCAGTCCAGGTATATGATCCAGAGACTCTGGATACAGGAGAGTTGCTCATTAAATTTACCACTGAATTTAGATGGCGTTGGGATGATAGTGGAAGCGGAGCGTTTATGGACGGCTCTTTTGGGCATCCTGTTCCGCCAGACGGATTTTTTGCATTGGGATCTCTGGCTCAGAGAGGATATGCAGACCCATCGGGCAAAGAAGGAGTCATGGTCGTACAAGCAAAAGAGGGGTCTGACGCAATCGCCCATCCGGTTGATTATACAAAGATCTGGGATGATAGTGGATCCGGCGCTGATGATGATGGCTCTATTTGGAGGCCGGTGCCCCCAGATGGATATGTGGCCATGGGATTGGTAGCTCAAAGGGGTTATGGAAAACCAAGTTTACAGGATGTTGTATGCATAAGAGAAGATTTAACCTATGAGGCTGAAGCCGGAGGAACTATTTGGGTAGATATAGGTTCAGGGGCAGACGATGATTTTGAATGCTGGCCTATTATCCCGCCAGGGGGGAGTGCCGCTCACGAGAATGCATACATGTATACAGGAACTTTTTGCGCTATGCGGAACTATGGCCATCCAGATTTTGCTGAACTCCCTTGCATGCATGTCTTAAATGTGACTTTGCCGATGCTCGCAAAAACAGATTGGCGGACATATACACCTAAATTAACGGGATACGATCTACCACCAGAGTGGACTGTACCCTTAATGGCAAAACAGATGCTTATCCCATGTACTATGGTTAATGATCTGGGGCTTAATCTTAACGCCCGATATGGCATTTCTCCATTCTACGTTCTTGAAAGACAAGTTGTTTATAAACGAATGTATCATAACATTAACCAAACCTCTGTACTTCAGCAAGCCGCATACACAAAAACGGCCGGTGTAACTAGAACGCAAAGTGAAACATTTAAGTTGGAAACTTGCGTGGAAATTTCAGTGAATGCTGGTATGACTGTTGATGGCGGTTCAATGGGCGGTTCTTGTACAGTATCAATGACTTTTGGATATGAAACGATGAGATCGGTATCGGAACTTCAAGAGCAGTCAGCGGAAACTCACGTTGATGCACCCCCTGGAAAAGCTGTAGCTTTGTGGCAAAGATATAACCATTTTGTATTAAAAAGACATCGTGGGACAGAACTTGAAACAATTTCTGCCATAGATTTTGGAATATGGAGCTTTACTGAAGACCAATATCCTGATGAATGATATGTTAATGCTACTCGAGGTGTTCATTATACATCAGTTTTATCTATTTTAAATGCAGCATTTCTCTAACTAATCGAATAAAACCAAAAGGGCTCAGACATTCGTCTGGGCCCTTTTTCACATCAGCTCTTTTTTGTAAGTTGAAGACGAGGGATTTTTTATTGCATTTTTAACAGCCATTTCGTAAATTAAATCATGAAAAACCTGTCTTTTTTCCTGTCCTTAATTTTAAAACGGTGTAATAAAATCAATGGGTTAGATAGCAAAAACAACGGCCTTTTAAGCCGGCGCTGTGTCAGCTGGCTCCTTGTTTATAGTCGGGGCGAAGAGATTTGAACTCTTTGCATCAAGATCGCTAAAGAAGATGCTCTTCGAAATAGTGAGAAAGCAATTCGCACACGTACTAACTGTATCCTGCGAGAACTGACATATCACAGTGATAGACGATGGCAGCCGTCCAAAACAGAAATGAAAAACAATAAATTTATATTATATACGAAAAATAATGGCCAAGGTTGATGCCATTGGGAATCAAGGGATTTCATTTCTGTAAAAGTATCTTCTTGGTTTTTACAAACTCATCAGCCTTAAAATGTACTAAATATATACCACTGTGCAAGTCATTTGCCACCCAAGTAATTCTATATTCACCCATCGCTTTTTGACCTTCGAAAAGAGTTTCAATTTCCCTTCCGAGAAGGCTATATATCTTTAGAGTGACATAAGCCGATCTTGGTAATTGGAATTGAATAGTCGTAGATGGATTAAACGGATTAGGGTGATTATTGTATAACCTAAAGGATGATTTACTTAATCCACGAACGCTCTTATCATTTATGCCTGTATCATCATCTCTCTGGAAAAAGCGTATGCCTCCTCGGTTCTCTCCGACGAGAAAGTCCTCCAAGCCATCCTTGTTTATGTCAACGAATACGGGATTTGGATGTGACTCCGCATAAATTCCAGAGAAGTTGTTGGTAATAAAAGTAAATTCTGTTGAGTTTAATGCATTCTGCTCATAGTGATTCAGATTACCGTTTTGCTCACCAATAATAAGATCCAATAAGCCATCACCATCCAGGTCCGTAAAGCAAGGCGAGGCTCCGTTTCCAAGATCAATTCCATTAAAACGATCCGTTTTTAAAGTAAATTCGGTTGAACCTTCCGTATTCTGCTCATAATGATAAAGATTTCCTTCATATTCACCAACGAACATATCAAGCAAACCGTTGTTGTCCAGATCGATAAAGCAGGGGACGGACCATCTCCCCACATCGATACCGTTGAAGTTTTCTGTCATTAAAGTAAAATCGGTTGAGCCCTCGGCATTCTGTTCATAATAATTGAGATTACCCCCCGCTTCACCGACAATCAGATCAAGCAGGCCATCATTGTCTAAATCGGTGAAACGGGGTGTTGGATCCCCTCCGACATGAATACTGTTAAAGTCTTCAGTGATTAGAGTAAATTCGGTCGAACCGCCATTATTCTGTTCGTAATGATATAGATGACTGTCTTGTTCACCAACAATCATATCCAGAAAGCCGTCATCATCAAGATCGGTAAAACAGGGGGCGGAATGACTTCCAACATCAATTCCATCTGGCGAATAGAAGCGCTCCGATACAAGGGAAAAGACATTCGATCCAACCGCATCTTGCTGATAATGATTGAGGTTGCCGTCCCATTCACCGCTGACCAAGTCCAGCAATCCGTCATTATTAAAATCAGTGAGGATTGGTGTGGAATAAGACCCCACATCAATATCATTAAAATCGGATGATTCAAGATTAAAGGTGGACGACCCTATGGCATCCTGTTCATAATGATTAATATTACCATCCAGTTCGCCAACAAGCATATCCAGCAGACCGTCTCCATCGATATCTGCAATGAATGGAACACTGTATAGACCGACGTTGATTCCATTGAAATTTTCCGTTATTAAAGTAAAGTCTGTTGAGCCGGCTGCGACTTGTTCAAAATGGTTAAGATTACCATCGCTTTCACCCACAATCAAATCCAGCAGACCGTTACCGTCGATATCAATAACAAAAGGTGCGGAAGCCCGGCCAACATCAATAGTACTTAAAGTCTCTGCTATTAAAGTGAAGTCCGGAGAACCTGCCGTATTTTGTTCGTAATGTATGAGTTCACCAGCACCATAGCCGATTATCAAATCGATTAAATTATTGTTGTTCAAGTCTGTAAGGCACAGTGTAACATAATAATCCCAGCATACTCCGAGTAACTCTTCCGTTATCAAATTAAAATCAGTCGAACCGGTAGCATCCTGTTCATAATGATGGAAATAATCATAACTTTTTGCAAGAATCATATCCAATAGTCCATCGTTATCCAGATCAGCAAACACGGCCTTGCTTGCCGCCTCACCGTATCCCCATCCGCCTGCAAATATTTCAGTGTAGGTCTGGGCATTCAAGAATAAAGGAATACATAGAACCAATACCATGATAAGGATACCGATCTTCATGTTTTCCTCCTCTCTTTGAATGATATTTAAATTTACTCAATAGTAATTATGAGTAACGTATTCCCATTATAAGTTGATTCTGTCTTTCTAATTATGAAGTGTTGTTATTGCGATTAGCGACAGGCTTGAGTTTGGTGTCCTGGGCCTTGTACACCACCCCAATTTCGCCTTCATCTAACTTCTCAAATATTTTATAATGAGAAATGGTTTTACCGATTATGCGATTTTTCCCCCTTCATTCGCAGCAGGAAAAATCAGCAAGCAGGACAATTCAGTTCAGGCATGAGATATGATTATTTAGGAATTATTTTTATAAATGTCAAGTGCCAAATCACGATTCAAGATTGCAACAACAGAAGCCTACAGCCAGCAATCTTCCTGATGTATCTGATTTTATTGACCTTTTGTAATATATGCATAAGGATAAGGTGTTGGGGAAAGATAACATTTATCCAAGAGAGGAAGTCCTTAAACTTGTTCTGCCCAAATTTAGCTTAAAAAATACTAATATATACCAAGATAGACTATTTTTGCCAAAAGGCCATGAGACAAGCTAGGGCTTTTGAAACATTTCTAAAACGCTGAATTACAGATCTTTATATAAGTCGGGGGCGGAGAGAATTGAACTCGGGACTTCATGACTCACAGCGCAACGCATGAAATATTTTTTCGACATATACTCGACGAAAAAAGGAGTCAAGCGGATCAGCTTGACTCCTTTTTTTCTCAATAATCGGAAGGCAGCCTACATTTTTGAGCACATATCAGTCATTGTAAATTTTTGTCGCTCGCTCCTTGGTGCCATCGACAAGACCGACATCGCTTTCGATAACCGGATAGTCAACATTGTAAAACCTGTTTGTAACGGCCTTTGTGTTATAAGTATCCCCATAATAACTACTACCGATGTAAACACCGACATAAAAATCTGTAAAAGTGTTATTTGTGACAATATTGTCAGTACCGCTGATGAGAACACCCCACGGATCAGCTTCACTTAAATCCACAGAAATAAATTCATTATTGATAATCTTACAGCTCGGTGATGCACTAAAATAAACCGGCGGATCGCAGTCATAAACGTTATTCCTTTGTACCATCACTGTATAGGGATAATATCCCAATATACCGGTGGCAGCCCAGCCTTCGCCTGTATAAGCGGAATATTTGATCACGTTATTTTTAATTTCACCGCTGGCACCTCGTCCAAATTGGATGCAGTTCTGGGCGATGACGTCGCTCGGGCCAGCACCTGTTACCTCGTTATTATTCACATGCGCTTTAATATTCGAATAAGTGGCTATTGCTGGATTTGCCGAATAGTAATCATGGGGCCAGTTCCCGTTAATTGTGATACCGTTTTTCTGGAAATCTGTAACCTTATTGTTGGTGATAAAAATTTCTTGAATGCCCTCTTCATTATTATACGCATAAATAGCAAGTCCGTGCTGTCTACCTGAAAATGGCGTGTCACGTACATCGATGACTTCACAGCGGTCGATACGTCCTCCTGCGTTATAATAAAAGACACCAACAAAACGATAATGGCTATTACCCAATCCCTTGCCATCAACTTTAAAACCGCTGAACGTCACGTTCGCTTGGTTAACATAAATAATAGCGTAATAATTGCTAACGCTGACACTCATACTGGACGGTGCTTCGATGATTGCCCCTTCAGCACCCACCAAATGAATATCTTTGTCGATAATGGAAACTTGTTCGACATATGTTCCAGGAGAAACAGCTATAACCTCACCTGATACTGCAGCGTCTACTGCTTCCTGAATCGTGGTGTAATCTGCCGGAACACGAATATCTCCTCCTTTACCTTTTTTGGCAAGCTCATTTACATCATTCCTCTCGACTGGTGACGGCGTGAGCACATCATCCGTTACTTTTTGACAACCGGAGAAAAAGATTCCAACCAATAATGATAGAATCACAGCAAAACAGAATGCCTTTTTCATTTCTTGTTTCCTCCTTTCTCTCATTAGAATATAAATCGTCTTGACCTATTCTGTCTATGTATCAAACATCACCTCCTTTTCAAATAAAAAAGCCGATCTCACCTAAAGTGCATTACACTTCGGCAGCTCGGCTATCGTTGTAAGCGTATTTTTAATAAATTATTTCTGGTTCAACTTCAAGCAGCTGTTCGCCTCTCCCCAGAGATGACAGCTTACTTTAGACCCGTAGCTTTGTGTCCCTCGGTTTCCCTTGGTTTACCTTTTTCGGTTTTTCTATTTTTTAACGTCGTAGTCTATAAATACTCTCCCTACAGTATCACCTTATGCCAAAAAAGAAAAATATCTACGTCCCTCGCACATTAGATTATTTGAAACTTTAATATGTGATATCAGGAAAATAATACGTTATCTTATTTCTTATATAATAATAATTTCTTAAAAAGTCAAGTAATATCTGAGATCTTGCCTGTGAAAGTGAAAATAGGATAATCGTATTTAATCTCAATGAATTAAATTCTGATAATCAGATGCGAGGATACGAAGTCTGTCCGAAGTCTGTATGAATTTAATACTGCTGCTGCTTTCC
>Ga0180438_10002210_pt1 | contig 32431 bp, 27 predicted proteins | sample SS_ome_12_FD_132455 | JGI IMG/M metagenome (GOLD analysis project Ga0180438, IMG submission 132455) | Hypersaline lake sediment archaeal communities from the Salton Sea, California, USA - SS_3_D_2 metaG | ecosystem: Environmental > Aquatic > Non-marine Saline and Alkaline > Hypersaline >... | reverse complement strand
TTGAAGGCATCTAGCACCCGTACCAGCGTCTCCTTGAGTACGTAGGTTTCGTTGTGGGCAGGACAAAGGTGACTCACCTGATCCAGGAGTCCTACCAAGTATCTCACGGACTGCAGGTAGGCGTCGAAATCTGAGCCCTCCAGGTGAGCGTAAAGTGTCCCGGGATAAAAAGTGTCGCCGGTGAAAAGAAGGCCGTCACGGCTGTCCAACAAGCAGAGGCTACCTGGGCTGTGACCGGGCGTGTGATGCACCGTCAGCGTCCGCCCGCCCAACTCGATGGCTTCCAGGTGGTGCAGCCGCCGTGTCACTCGCGAGGGCCGGATCTCGTAGGCCGTGGCGTCAAAATCGGGTGGTAGATCCAGGTGGGAGCCAGGCTGCAAAAAGCGTTCACATTCGGTGCGGGTGAGTCCTTGTTCGATACGGGTCACCTCGACGTCGTCGTCAAAGGCCCACACTTGTGCGAAACGGTGGTTGTCGCCCACGTGATCATAGTGCGAATGGCTGTTGACGACCACCACCGGCAGGTCAGTCAATCGTTTGACCTCCGCGCGAATGTCCCCGATGCCCATGCCGGTGTCCAGCAGGACGGCACGCTCGTTGCCCAGGATTAGGTACGAGATCACCTCCTCGAAATGGCCCGGCTCTAGCAGTGCAAAGGTGCCTCTGCTCACCTGGTAAGCCTCGAACCACGGTGCAGCACTTTCAAGGCGCTTCAGCCTTTGATTGCTTGCCCGAGGCACTGCCAGGGGCCAACCACTGTCGTGCATGTTTCTGCCTCCCGTCTGCTAAACCTGGTCTCGATTCTCCGAGTGCCAGCCTGTCTTACATCCACAATGGGCTGTCCCACAGGGTCAGCTTCTGCCCCAGACCTTTCTCATTGGAATCTACAATTTGCACTTGGCCCATAAGAACGGACGGACCCGCTCGTCCACCAACTCCACACCCAGACCTGGCCGATCTGAGATGGGCAGATAGCTGTCCCTGACCTCCCACTCTGGCGCGTGATCCACCATCTCAAAGTGCTCTGGGATGCGATAGGGGTAGAGTTCCTGGATGATAAAGTTGGGGATACAGGCGTCCAGTTGCAGCGCGGCGGCGGTGGCCACCGGGCTGGCGCAGGTGTGCGGTTGGATCCGCATGTTGTACACTTCTGCCATGGCGGCGATTTTCTTGGTCTCCATGAGCCCGCCCGTATTGCCAATGTCCGGCTGGAGAATGTCGGCCGCATGGCGTTCCATGATGGGACGGAAGCCGTAGCGCGTGTAGATTCGCTCGCCAACAGCAATGGGCAGGTTCACGTGCTCGGATACCTTTTTCAAGGCTTCGACGTCGAAAGGATCGACAGGCTCTTCGAAAAAGAAGATGTCGAACTCTTCCACGCGCCGGCCGATCCGAATGATGGCATCGGTGGTCAGCTCAGCGCTCATATCCAGCAAGACGTCTATGTCTGGTCCTACTGCATTGCGAACAGCCTTGACCCTGGCGACTGCCAGGTTCTCAGTGCCTCGATCTATGGCCCGGAGCGACACGTGTCTCAAGAGGCCATCCGGGCTCGAGGCGTCGGGCGAGGCCAGAGGATAGAACTTGATGGCGGTGTATCCATCCTTCACCACTCGTTCCGCCTCCCGGGCAAAATCATCAGGTGTGACACAGCGGAACGACCAGCCATTGGCGTAAACACGGGCCTTGTCTCTGAATTTCCCCCCCAGCATCTCGTAGATCGGCACGCCCAGAGCCTTGCCCTTGATGTCCCACAATGCCTGCTCGATGGCGCTGATACCGGCCAAGATGATGGGTCCGCCACCCTTGGCCCAGAAGGTGTGGTCGTACATCTCGCTCCAGAGGGCTTCGATGCGAAAGGGATCCTTGCCCAGCAAGAAGCCTTCTACCAGATCTTTGATCATGCCAGCAGCAGCCGTCGCACCTGCGCCGTAGGCGATGGCCGCGTCGCCGACGCCGTTGATGCCCTCGTCGGTTAAGACCTGCACCAGTACTGGGTGACGACCGCCCATCTCAACAAGGTATATCCTGGCTTCTGTTACTTTCATCGGTTGACCCCTCAATTTCCTCATAGATGTAGGGCCTGCGCAACCAAGCAGACGCAAGCCCCAAGACACCACGATAGTTAGAGCGCCTCCCTGCGCCGACCAAAATCCTTGCAGCGAGATTTCACTGGTTGATTTTACGTCCAAACCGGCTCGTGCCACAACTCCAGTTCTTGACCGATGCCCCGGCGACAGGTCTCCTGGTACACACGGTGCGCGTTGATCAGGTCGTCAATGCCCATTCCCAACGGGCTGAAGAAGATGCGCTCGTCGTCGTGGGTGCGGCTTGGCCTTCTGCCTTTGACGATAGCTCTCAACTCGGTAATGACTCCGGGATCCACCAGTCCCTCGGCCACCATGTCAGTGAGAACGGCCTCGGGCACTTTAAGTTGCTTCTTGTTGTCCACTTTCTTACTCATACGGATACGGCCCTTGGTACGATTCTCCCTCCTCAAAGCGCGCCAGGCGCAGCGGTGTGATGTCTACCACCTCTGCCCGACCGTTCACAATCAGTTCGGCCATCGCCTGACCGGCGATGGGAGCTTCCTTGAAGCCGTGGCCGCTGAAGCCGACAGCGCAGTAGAATCCCTTGACGCTGGGCGCTGACCCCAACAGCGCATGCTTGTCCCGTGAGCTGCCATAGATGCCAGCGTGGCCTTTGTGAACCGCGCCGGTCTCCATGCCGGGGATGCGGGAACAGAGGCGCTCCAGGACGCGATTGCGTGTTTCGTAGGTCAGGCTTTCGCTGTAGGTGTCGAGTTGATCGGTGCCGATGGTGGAGTTGTCGTGGGATGCGCCGACGAGGGTCAACCGACCGGTTTCAGGCCGCAAATAGATGCGGTACAGACGGTCTATGATCGTCAGGTGTGGCCAGGGCACCTCGGGCGGGGCCTCGACAACAGCGACTTGGTGGTACATGACCGTCAGGTCGAGCCTGACGCCAGCCAGGGCTGCCACCAACGCGCCCCATGGCCCAGCAGCGTTGATGACCACTGGCGTGGCAATGCGACCTTGAAGGGTCTGCACGCCGGTCACGCGACTTCCGTTTACCTCGATACCGATCACCTCCACGCCTTGAAAGATCCGTGCCCCATGGCGGCGCGCCGCGTTGGCAAAACCCATCGTCGTCAGGTGTGGGTCGGCGTAACCCGAATCTGGTTCGTAGGCGGCCAACGGGACGTCATCGGCATTGAGATAGGGAGCCATCTCGCGGATCTCGTCACGGGAGACTAGCCAGGTGTTGACACCAAGATGCTGCAACACGGTGACATTGGCTTTCAGTGTCTCGATGTTGTGCGCTTTGACCGTTCGCAGGAAACCCGTGCGGACAAAGCCACACTCGCCGCCGACGATTTCGTCAAAGTGGCGAAACGTGTCAAAGCTCTTGAGAGCAACTTTAGCTTCCAGCGGGTTGTCGTAGTGCATCCGCACCAAGCCGCTGCTCATGCCAGTGGACCCGGCGGCCAATTGCTTGCGCTCTAGCAGTACGACAGTGCCCGCGCCCATGCGTGCCAGGTGAAAAGCAATGCTCGTTCCGATGACGCCGCCGCCGATGACGACATTGTCGGCTGTCTTTGGAAGTACCAACCTAATCCTCTCTGTAGGGTAGAATGTCTGTACCGATTTACTACCTACGATTGTGTATCTAGCAGGACTCAAATTCACTCCAGATGAGGCATAGCCGTATTGCCTCTCTTCATCCGTATAAGTCAAAGCTGACCGACCCTGAAGCCGGCCAGCTTTGTTGTCGCCAGAACCTGGAACCTGTACCTCAGTGCGTCAGAATCTGGCTGAGGAACAACTTGGTTCGCTCTTCCTAGGGGGTTAAAACAGAACTCCTCCGGCAGTGCTTTAAATGGGTCACAGAATCTGGCTGAGGAACAGTCTGGTCCGCTCCTCCTTGGCTCGATTCGGATCTGCAAGCGCCGCTTTCAACTCCTCGGTTGTCAGCTTTTCCACGATGTCGCCTTCATCGAAGAAAAAGGTGCGATTGGCCACCTCTCTGGCAAAGCCCATCTCGTGGGTGACGACGATCATGGTCATGCCTGATCGAGCCAGCTCGATCATGACATCGAGTACCTCTTTGATCATCTCCGGGTCGAGTGCCGAGGTCGGCTCGTCAAAGAGCATGATTTTGGGTTGCATGGCCAGAGCGCGGGCGATGGCCACCCGCTGCTGCTGCCCGCCTGACAACTGGCCGGGGTACTTTTGGGCCTGCTCTGGGATGCCTACGCGCTCCAGAAGCTCCATGGCGATTTTGTCCGCCTTGTCTTTCGACCATCTTCGAACCCAGATGGGGGCCAGGGTGATGTTGTCAATTGCCTTCAGGTGCGGGAAGAGATTGAACTGCTGGAACACCATGCCGATCTCTTCACGAATAGCGTGGACGTTGCGGATGTCGTGGGTCAGCTCAATGCCATCTATGATAATGTCACCCTTTTGGTGCTCTTCCAGGCGGTTGATGGTCCGAATGAAGGTGGATTTCCCTGAACCCGAAGGCCCACAGATGACAACCACCTCCCCTCTCTTGATGGTCAAACTTACACCGCGCAACACGTGAAAGTCGCCGAACCATTTGTGCACATCTCGGCAAACGATGATATCTTCTACGGTTTTAGGTTTCTCTGCCATTGCTTTGCCTCCCGCCTCCCTCATCGCTCCCCCATGCCCATCGTCACCTCAAGGCGACGGCTGCCGTAAGACATGGCGTAAGAGCAAATGAAAAACACCAGTGCAGCAAAGAGGTATACCTCTTTATGTAGCCCGATGAAATCCTGCTGGGCAGTTACAGCCTTGGCCACACCCAGCAAATCCAGGAGGCCGATAATGACAACGAGGGTCGTGTCTTTGAACAGGCTGATGAACTGGCCCACGATGGCTGGGATCACTTTCTGGATGGCCTGTGGCAGTATGATGAAGGCCATCATCAACAGATTGTTCAGACCCACCGCCTTGGCCGCCTCGTACTGTCCAATGGGTATGGCGGCCAACCCTCCACGGATGTTTTCGGCGCTATAGGCCGCACTGAACAGGGTCATCCCCACCAGTGCTCGGACGACGGTGCCAAATCTCACCTGCGGGGGTAAAAAGATGGGCAATAGGAGTTGGCTCATAAACAGGACGGTGATGAGGGGCACGCCGCGTATCAGCTCAATGTACATGGTGCAGAACACTTTGAGGGCTGGCAGTTCGCTCCGACGGCCCAAGGCCAACAGGATGCCCAGTGGGAAGGAGGCCCCGATGCCCACGACGGCCAGCACGACGGTGAGCAACAACCCGCTCCAGAGTTCCGTGGCAACGAGCGGGAGGATACGGCCTTCCTCCGAGAAACCGCTGAGCAGGATCGTAATTACGGGAATGGATGAGAGCCAGCCGATGACCACCCACCGTCTCGCCCTCGCGGCTTCCGATCGCCAGATCAACCACGTCAGCGAGGCCAGAACTGCCACGATACCCAGGCTGACCCAGATGCGCCAGACCTCTTCGTTGGGATACCGGCCGCTCATGAACACTTTAATGTTGGTGTTCACGACACTCCAGCAGGCCCCCGCCGTCTCCCCTGTGGCCGTGGCTGCGGCTCTGGCTTCTTTGCAGATTCCTGGCTCAGTGGAAAAGGTCGCCTTTGTGATTGCCCACTCGATGAACCCGCGCAAAACCCAATAGATGAACGCCAGTGAGCCAACTGTCAGTAAGGTGTCATACCAGGTGCTGAGTAGATTCTTTTTTAGCCAACCCAACGCACCGACTTCAGTGACGGGTGGCCTTTCAGAGGTGGCAGTCATGCTTATCTCTCCACAATCTGTATGCGACGATTTACCACGTTCATGATCAGCGAGATGGACAAACTCATGCTCAGATAGGCGGCCATGATCATCAAAAAGACCTCGACCACTCGACCGGACTGATTGAGCATCGTGCGCGAGACGGCGTACAGGTCAAGGAAACCGATGCCGATGGCCAGGCTCGAGTTCTTGGTGAGGTTCAGGTACTGGCTGATAAGCGGCGGGATGATGACCCGCAGGGCCTGGGGTAGGACGATCAGGCGCAGAATTTGCATTTCGGTGAAACCCTGAGCGCGGGCCGCCTCAGTCTGGCCTTTGGGCACCGCCTGGATCCCGGCCCGCACCACCTCGGCGATGAAGGCGCCGGTGTAGATTACCAGGCCGAACGTCAGGGCCACGTATTCTGCCGAAAGGATGGTCCCACCCTCGGCTCTCAGGCCCTTTATGATCGGTACATCGAGGGTCAGCGGGCTCCCCGGCACCACGAGCCAGCCGATGGCAGGGACGGCAAAGAAGGCGATGACCACCCACAGGAAACTAAAATTGGGGCGTCCTGTGTGCTCTACACCGCGAGCGCGCAGGATCCACAGAACCAGGGCCACGGCAAGGGCGGCAATGAGGAAGGGCCACCACGAGCCAAAGGACTCTGAGGAGCGCGGCCAGGGCATGGCCAGACCACGGTTGCTCAGATAGGTAGGACCGGGCAGGGTGATGGCTGTGATTTCGTCCCTCAGCTTGAGCTGGGGCAGTTTGAGGATGACGGCGAAATACAGGAAAAAGAGTTGTACCAGGAGCGGCGTGTTGCGGACGAGCTCGATGTAAACGCCGGCGATGTGGCTGACAAGCCAGTTGTGCGACAGACGGGCCACGCCTGTTACCAGGCCCAAAAGCGTCGCCAGGACGATCCCGACGCCGGCCACTCGCAAGGTATTGACCACCCCCACCAGGAAAGCTCGCGCATAAGAGTCTGTGGACTTGAATGGAATCCCCTCGGCCAGGTCGAAACTGGCTTCCAGGCGTAGGAAACGATAGCTGAAAGTGAGATTCCTCTCAGCCAGCCAAGCCCTGTAATTGCCAATGAGCCAAGCCCCGATGGCCAGCACCACGATGGCAAAGATGACTTGGGCTATCACGCGGAGAACGCGGACGTCGCGCCAGAAGGGCACTGCTCCGTGGCGCGCTGCCGAGTATGTGGATGAACCATGCGTCATGTTCGATACCTCTCAGCAAAGCACTTGTCCAGAAATAACCCTGTACTGACCGCCCTGGTCCTGTCCGACCAGGACAGGGTCCAGGACAGTGCACCGCATGTTTGAGTGCGTTTTACACTGTACTGGGCGCCCTGGTCCTGTCCGACCAGGACAGGGTACAGCACAGTGCCCTGTACTGACCGTCCAGGACAGTGCGCCTGATTTCGTACAAAAAGTGAAGTTAATAATGAACAAGTACAAAGTGCAGCCCAACACAGCCTATTAGGATATGCCGGGCTGCACCTGTTTCCCCCTACGAAGACCGCAACGTGATTCTCGGTGCCAGGCGCTCGTAATGGACAAAAGACTTTTGCCACCACGAACAGCACCAGAAAATCGGTCTAGCGGAAGGCCATCGGGTACATGAGCCCGCCATTGGTCCACAACTCGTTGGGACCACGCGGGATATCAATGCCGTCCGGGCCGAGCCATCGATCATAGATTTCTGCATAGTTGCCCACTGCCTTGAGCACGTGGACCATGAAATCGTCAGGGATACCTAGGGAGGTGCCCATCTCGCCCGAGACACCCAGCAGGCGCTGGATAGTGGGGTTGTCGCTGTTGAGCATCTGGTCAACATTTGCAGAGGTGACGCCAGATTCCTCGGCCTGGAGTATGCCCCACAAGACCCAGCGGACGACGTCGTTCCACTCGTCGGCGCCGTGAGCGGTCAGCGGCCCCAAAGGCTCTTTCGACATGGTGACGTCCAGGATGACATGCTCATCCGGATCGGCCATGGCCCCACGCAGAGACGCCAATTGCGACTTGTCGGACGTCTCTCCGTCGCACCGTCCCTCTTCGTAGGCCGTATTTGTGTCTTGGGTACTCTCGAAGAGCAGGGGGGCGTACTCAACGCTCCTCATGCGGAAGGCATCGGCCAGGTTCATCTCTGTGGTAGTGCCGGTGGTGCAGCAGACTGTGGATCCTGCCATGTCTTCCAGAGTCTTGAAGCCACTATCCTTTCTGACCATCATGCCCTGGCCATCGTAAAAGTTGACCCCTCCCCAGTTCAAGTCGTTCTCAGCATCGCGGGTCAGGGTCCAGGTGGTGTTGCGGAGCAGGACGTCGATTTCGCCCGTCTGAAGGGCCGGCAGGCGCTCCGACGCGGTCAGCGGACGGTATTCAACGGCGTTAGGGTCGCCAAAGACAGCCGCCGCAAGGGCGATGCAAAAGTCGACGTCGAACCCTTCGAACTCACCCTGAGGGTTGAGGTAGCCAAACCCGGGGAGTTCGGCGTTGCAACCGCAGATGATCTTCCCTCGTGCTTTGATCACGGCCAAGCGTTCCTCGGCGGCGGCTGGAGCTTCGGGGCACTTTGGGCACTCCGGACATTCGGCAGCCTCAGGGCACGGGGGACACTCGCCAGCTTCAGGGCACGCGGGACACTCTGGGCACTCTGTGGCTTGTGCGCAAGAGGTGAGCACCAGAGAGCCCACTACCAACAGACTCAACAGGATGAACAGAGACTTGCGGTTCATGGTTTTCTCCTCCTTGGTCTAACTTAAATCGTTTTTCCATCTTTCAGCGGATAAAGGCCTTACTTTCGGATTTGTGCAGTTCACCCCCTTTCTTGGGTTTTCCGTGTCGTTTAGAGGGAGTTTGATCAGCCCCATAGCTCTGAGAACCCAAATGCTCACAAGAGACCTATGGCACACTTGACGATGCACAGATATTTGCTCTGGTATCCACCCGTCTGGAAGAGGGTGACTTTTTCGAAAGTGAGACGGCTCGTTGAGTCGTGGCGAGCGAAGACAGGTTCGCCCGGCCATGCTACGATGATCGGTGGTGAAGGTGAAGTGGAAGCAGTGAGATCAGGAGTATCGGATAATAAATGATTGGCTAGAAGCCTCCGACAAACAGCATGGAACGTTGAGGGACTTGACTTTGCGAACAGCATAGACATTTTACCATAGTTGCGCCGTTTGGTCAAGGCAGTTCAGTCAAAAATGGTCTTGACCGTTCAGGGACTGTTCGATGGGGGGGAGATATTCAGCCATTCTGCTGCGGTGAGTGGCAGGTGCATCAGGTGGGTGATGTCTTCTTTCTGCCCTGCGAAAACACCACTTCCGGCAGCGATCAGCGCGCCTTGCATGGCCGGTTGTCCCGCGCTGTAGCCCGTCTGACCATAAACTGGTGTTTCCGAAAAATCCCGTGCGCCGGGTGCGGCGGTCAGTGTGTAGCCGGGCGCGGCCTGTGCCAGAATGTCGCCTGGGTAGGACCAGGCTGTTGCCCAAGATCCAGCGTCGCTGCGACGTGACACGCGAGCAAAGACTGGCTTTCCCGTGAGAGGATCCGTCAACGCTGCCAGCGTCCGAATGAGGGCGCCTGTCGCCACCTTGCTCTCTTCTTCTTTGTCCAGCCCGACGTCCACCGAGACAAACGCGCCTTCGACGTGGATCTCTGGCGGCGCTCTGCGCGACAACAGGCCGCCATCTACTTGTGCCAGCCATTGCCACACCGGCTGCAGTGCGGCAGTCACGTTGACCTCTGTGTGAGCCGGAGCCGTCCCGTACCCGGAGACGATCAGCACCGTTGTATAGTTCAGATCCACCATCGCCAGCAAATTGTCTAGGCCGTCGTCCACTGCGGCAGCCACCATGCGTCGGTGGCCGGCAAATTCGGCGGCCCGCGTCGGTGAATAACCTGGCTGGCGATCGTCCGTCAGCAACAGAGCCCGCTCCGAGGGAGACAAGACCTCCTGGCGAACCATTAGCAGGTGTGGACGATAGGTCCCGTAGACGTGGGCGGCTGTGCGCATGGTCCAGCGTGCTCGCAGTGAGGCCAGTTCGCGGAACGCAGTTGGTGAGAGTCTGCCCTGAGCAACTGTGCTGGGATCCGGCAGTGGCGGGCAGAAACCGAATCGCTCGATCACTTCCTGGCCCAGCGTGACGGGCTGAGCCATCACCGGCTGGGCTGCGATGTGGTAGAGCGTGAGTTCCAGGAGCGGTGCAGATGACGCGGTGGGAGTGAGCGTCGCTGTCGGGGTGAGCGTCGCTGTGGGCGTCATGTCGACTGTTGGGCCAAGCGTCCCCGCGCTGGTCAGCGTTCGCAGGCCAGTGACAGCCAACATCAGACCCGGCGCGCCCCGTCCAAAGGCCGGCAATGTCCCCCATTCGTCCAGAGTCAACCGCAGGGAGTTACCATCCACAGCCCGTTCGCCTTCGCTGTCTGGAGCAAAGAGGAAGGTGTCGTAGATTTCTCGATCATCGTCGAGAGTGTCCACCGCCATTACGTGCCATGGAACGGTGCCCGTCGCTGAAGGCAGTGTCAGCGTCCCCTCGTAGGGAGGGCTCAGGCTGGCGGGGACACCTGTCCGCGGTCTGCTGGATGAGAGTAGGATCGTCTGCTGGTCAGCAGTGATGAGCGGTGGGGCGCAGACCAGCGTATAATCCGCCCGCTGATTGAGCATGGCAGGGTCAGCACCCGGCCAGAAGAGAACGGCTGTGGTGCGATGATACCGTGCGGCCCAGTGCCAGATCGGTTCTGCGTCGGAAGAGGTTGTGCCCGTGGTGAGGGCTGTCAGTGCGGGGCCGGCTAGGGGAGGAGACACACTGCGCAATGGGGCCGTCCACCCTCGCTCAGCTAGTTGGGAAAGAGCTGGCATGACGCCGTCTGCCATCCAGAGAGACAGGGTGCCGGCACTTACACCTCCCAGGGAAACCAGCACTAAGCTCTGACGGCGATTCGGTTCCGCAATCATGGGCGATGGTGTGTGAAACTCTGGAGCTGGTGGTGGTGTGGGCGAAGGCATTGGCCCACCGGGTGTGGATCGGTCAAAGGCGGCCAACAGCCCGGCAACGGCGACGATGGTCAAAAGAAAAGCTACGAACGAGGACACCCTGGTTCGGCTTGAAGGCATGGAGAATCCCTCAACCAGAGACAGAAGCCGGCACAGGATGCGCCGGCCTCCGTCCGTGACAGGCGGGATTTGCTAGAAGCTGGACACACACGCCGAGTGGCACGCCGAGTGACAGGCCGAGTGCACACACGCTGAATGGCACGCCGAGTGGCACGCCGAATGTACGCAGGCCGAATGGCAGGCATCGTGCACGCACGCCGAGTGGCAGGCCGAATGGCAGGCCGAATGGCAGGCGTCGTAGCCAGCATCCTCGCGTCCAAACCAGCGATCTAGTGCCTCGGTCGATGAGGTGGCAAGCCCTTCGGCTTTGGTAGAGATGTCGGAGGCGACGCCTTCCATCATCGTGGTCATCCGGTCGGCGGCAGCGGCCATGGGTGACTCCCGCACCGCCTCGGCCAGACTGGGCCCGGTGGAGACCGTAGCCGGCCGGGTGCGGTGATAGTCGCGATAACCGCTAGAGAGGATGATCCAGGGAATGTAGCTGGGCCGGTGAACGGGTGGCATGCGCTGGTAATCTTCCCAGGCTTCTTCTGCCCGGCGGCGATAGGTCTGGCGGGTAGCTTTGTAATCGGCGTTCCACATCTTGGTCTGCAGCCGGGCAGAGATGGTGGACAGTACCTTGTCCACTGTGACTTGGGGCAGCGTGCCGTCTGGAGCCACACCGTCCACCAGGATCTGCTGATAGTCCTCCAGCGGCTGGTCGGTAGGCAGCACTTCTATCTGTAGCGGTTTGTAGTTCAAGACGTTGATGACCCCCTTTTGCTCCAGATCCATGAGCACCAGGGTGAGGGCTTTGGTGCTGTTGCCAATGTACAGTGCTGCTTCGATGGCATCCAGGTCAGGCACGAGCCCTGGTTGCTCAAAGGTCTCGACCTCGATCTCGGGCGCTTCGTAGCCCTCCGGTGCGGCTTTGGGGGACGCCCGCTTGAAGGCGATGCCTACGATCAGCAACGCCAGGAACAGGCCAAGCCCAACAAAGACGATAAGCCAAATCCAAGGGAAGCCGGCTGGCTCCGGTTCTGTGGTGGGCGTGAACGCGTCGGTCGTCTCCGGTTGGGCAACCGGCTGTGGAATGTCCAGGTACTCTTCCGGGAAAAAGATTTGAGTCAGAAAGTGATAGTTGGAGGGGACGTTCTGCTTGGAGATGAAAATGGAAAGCCAGACCTTACCGGTCGTCTCGTCGGGCGTGGGATAGTAGACCCAGCGATCAAAGGCTCTGATCGTGGCTTCGTTGACGATGACGCGCGAGAGGTCTACCAGATCGTCCGTGACTTGCTCTGCTTCTTTCACGTCGGCGGGCAGTTCATAGGGCAAGATGTAGCGGACGACCTGCTCTTCAATGGGCAGGTTCCATTGCACCGGCGACCACGCCAGTACACGATAATTTTCCCCGTCCACTTCTGTCTGGTCCAGGCTGCTGGGCACCTGGTAATGGATGTGAACGGTATAGTCTTTATCTGGTTGGGTAGTGAAGCCAAAGGGGACAGTGTAAAAGCCGCCGCTCTTGCCGGAAAGGCGCAGGTCGGTCTGACTTCCGTCGTGCTCGATGTGGGCGTCCAGGAGCTCGTGCCCAGAATCCAGGGGGCCGAGAGTGTTAATACGGTCGCGAGAGTCCAGTTCGTGGAAGGTGAGACTGTATTTTACGTCGAGACTGCCGTCTTGTTTCACCGTCACCTGCGAATCCACCAGGGTCAATTCTGGTGGTCCGGCGGCGTAAGCCGGGGCTGTCGGAGGCAGGTAGGCCAGTAGAAGAGCCAACGTGGCTAGCAGCAAAAGCAATCTCCGGTGCTTTTTCAACTGTTTCATGGGCTACCACCTTTCCAGAGTACGGTTGCAAACAAGGTCTCTGCCGGTCAATGTGCCAGTAAACCTCGATTGACAAGTTCTCATTTATGTCTGTCCAGCTATATCTCTCTTCACTTCTGCCACCCGTATTGTACTCCAAAAGGCGACTGGGGGCAAACAGGCTGTTGTATGTATTAGCATATTGCGTGAATGGACACAACCGTTTGACAGTCCTGCCAGCCTACAGTACAATACGGTCATAACATTCGCACCATGACTTACTTCCTATAGACTGGCATGTTGGGAACTGCTATAATTTCACCAAGAGCCTCTGTTCTTGTCAGAGGTCGAACTCTTGTATGACGGGCTTGCTCACAGATAGCCTGCCAGTTTGTGAGCGATCTGGAGGTAAGAGAGGAGCGGGATAATGGACTCTGTGGGTTCGATGGACTTGAGCTTGTTGGCTCTCCTCGTCGGCATTCTTTTCGTCGGCGCAAGTGTGCTCTTTGGCTGGATGCTATTCTACTTTGTGCGCTCACGGGAGAAGGGTGCCTCGCGTACACAAACAGGTCCTTCCTCGGACTCAACTGCGTCGCCATCAGCCGTCAGTGAAGAGGTGCAAGAAGGAGAAGTGGGGCGGGAGGAAGCTGAGACATTGTTACGCGAACAACAGGAGACCACGTTGAGCGAAGTTGACCATCGGGCCAGCACGTCCTCGGTGGAAGTATTGCGCTTGCTGCGAGATCGCGTCACTGGTGCGCTCATCGTCGAGGTGGAAGGGCAACAGTATCGCGCCTTGAGGGGGATCAAAGATGAGCGGGTGGGACGCCAGGTCTTGCAGGCTGCAGCTGATCTGGTGCGCTTCACCGGCGTGCTCCAGCCTCAAGGCCAGGCCGAACCGCCGCAACCATCCCTTCTTTCTACCGCAGAACCCTCACCGACTGACTTTCCTGTACCCTCGCCACCCGTCCTGGAGCAGTCGCCTCCTGTTCCTCGCACGCCAGCGCCCCCTTCGGTGGAGCGGGAGTTTCTTCAGTCTCTCGTTCACCAAGAGCGGCCAAAGGAAGAGGAAGCCCAAAAACCATCTATCAGTCCTCTTGAATTCTTTCGACGTAGCTTCACAGCCCGCCGTAGAGCCAGAGTTCAGGACGACATGCCTTCTCCTCGCTCCTTTGTGGAGGAAATCGAAGAAATCTTGCAGCGCTTCCTGCGCACTTATCCTTCCGTCATAAGCAAGGAGGTACACGTGGGCACTGGATGGGGCGGTGGAATTCGCATCCAGGTGGAAAATGAATTCTATGACACGCCCGACGACATCCCTGATCCGGAAATCCGGGGCATCCTCAAGGCAGCGATCCAGGAGTGGGAGAAGAGTTAGTCATAGATTGCAGCACCGCGGGCTAAAGTCAAAGAGCCGGGAGCACCACTCCTGGCTCTTTTGATTCTCCAAAGCGTGCCACCCGGTTATGGAGCAGACACCGGCTCTACCCAATATTGTTCGCCCTTCCGGCGCAGGCGGCCCAATGACACGCCGGGGTCATGCTCAAAGATTAGGAGTACATCGGCACTCAGCGCCCACTCGCGGATGCGACGCTTGGTCTCGAGCGTCTCAAGCGGTTCCACGTCGAAGGCAGTCATCCAGGCCAGCCGCTCCAGGTGCACCGCCAGAGTAGACAGGTCACTGAGATAGATCGCCGTTTGGCCCTCCGATTCCAGGATCACGCACTGGTGGGCACGGGTGTGACCCGGCGTGACGAGGGTGCGCACCTCCGAGGTAACGACCGTATCGCCATTCAGCAGGCGTAGACGCCCACTGGCTTCCAGGGGGAGCAGGTTCTCCGGTAGATAGGTATCTCGCGTCCGCTCGTTGGGGTAGCGAGCGTCGGCCCACTCCCGGCGCTGTATCCAGAGTTCGGCTCGCGGGAAGGTCGGTACGGCCTCGCCATCCGGCCCCCAGATCGTCGCGCCACCAAAGTGATCGCTGTGGAGGTGGGTGGCTATCACAATGTCCACATCCTGTGGGGCAACGTCCAGGCGGGCCAAGCCGTCTAGCAGAGCGCCCGCCGGGCGCTCCAGGCCCAAGTTGCGTTTCTGCTTGTCGGTCAACTTGCGGCCAGGTCCAGTATTGACGAGGATGCGTGTGCCCTCAGACTCGATGTAGAGGCAGCGAGTGGTCATGTGTATCCGGTTGAGGTCGTCGGGCGGGGCTACCTTTTGCCAAAGCACCCTGGGCACCAGGCCAAAGCAACCACCCCCATCTATCCACATGTAGCCATCGTTGACGAGATGTACTGTCAGGTTGCCGAACTGCATAAGATCATTGACCCTTCAGCGCGTATTCGATGCCGCGATCCAGCGCTCGCTTATTGGGCTCGATAATGTGTTTGCGGCGCTCTGGAATGTGGTCTTCCATAGCCTTCTTTAACGCTTCGACGGGAACGATAGGCTTGGTGGCCAAGAGCGCCCCCAACAGAATCACATTGGCCATCTTGATGTTACCCAGCTCTGTCGCCAGATCGTTGGCCGGCACGTAGACACCGGTAATGTCATCACGTTTCGATCGCCCGCGGATCAACGTGCTGTTGGCCACCAATACCCCACCCGGTTTGACCAATGGTTCGTATTTTTCCATACTGGGCGGGTTCATCGCGATGACTGCCGAGGGTCTGCGGATGATTGGCGAGCCGATGGGATCATCGGACAGGATGACGGTGCAGTGCGCTGTCCCACCGCGCATCTCTGGCCCATAGGAGGGAATCCATGTGACGTGGTAGCCCTCATCCATACCTGTGTAGGTAAGCAACTGCCCGGCGAACAGCGCGCCCTGCCCACCAAAACCCGAAACGATCACTTCTTCGTGCATCTTTCTCTCCCTATTTCAACTGCTTCACTTTGTCTTTTACCTTGTAATCGCCCAGCGGGTAGTAGGGAATCATCTTACCCTGCACGAACCCGAGCGATTCTACTGGCGACATGCCCCAGTTGGTGGGGCAGTTGGAGACGACTTCTACCAGCGAAAGGCCCAATCTTTCCATCTGTACCATGAAAGCGGTGCGGATGGCCTTCTTGAGCTGGTTGATTTGCTTGGGCGTGGTCGCCGAGCGCCTGACGATGTAGGCTGCTCCGTCCAGGGTGGCAAGCATCTCGCAGACCCGCAACGGAAAACCTTGCACTTTGACGTCACGGCCAAAGGGAGAAGAGGTTGTCACCATGCCGGGCAGAGTAGTGGGAGCCATCTGTCCGCCGGTCATGCCGTAAACGGCATTGTTAATAAAGAACACGGTGATGTGCTCTCCACGAGTGGTAGCGTGGACGATTTCGTTGGTACCGATGGAGGCCAAGTCACCGTCGCCCTGGTAGGTGAACACGATGTTCTCCGGGCGCACGCGTTTCATACCAGTGGCCATGGCTGGCGCCCGGCCGTGAGCTGCCTCGGCAAAGTCTATGTTAAAGTAGTTGTAGGCCAACACCGAGCATCCCACCGGTGCGATGCCGATGGCCCGGTCGGCGATCTTGAGGTCGTCTATCACCTCAGCGATGAGCCGGTGGACGATGCCATGAATGCAACCCGGACAATAGTGCGTGGGCACCTCTGCCAAGGATTGGGGTCTCTGAAAACGTACTTGTTCCACTTTTTGTGCCATGGTTTACTCCTTCACTGATGGCATCATGCAAAGGCGTGCTATCGGCAGCAAGCACTAGATGCGATCAAGCCGCCAGCTTTTTGATTTCTGCCAAGATATCTCCAGGTAGGGGGACGACGCCGCCCATTTTGCCATAAAAGGTGGTGGGCACCTCATCCTTCACTGCCAGCCGCACGTCTTCCAGCATCTGTCCCGCGTTCAATTCCACGACCAGGATCTGCTTGCCCCGGGCGGCTTCTCGCAGTTCGGCGTAGGGGAAGGGGAACACGGTGACAGGCCGGAAAAGACCAACTTTGATCCCCTCCTGGCGAGCCTCGCGGATGGCCGTCTTGGCGATTCGGGCTGCCGTGCCATAGGAGGCGATGAGGATATCGGCATCGTCGGCCATGAGTGTTTCGTAGCGCACTTCGTTGGCTACGATCTCATCTATCACCGCCTGCAACTTGAGGTTGATCCTCTCCAGGTTCTCCGCACCCAGGGACAGAGAGGTGATCACATTCTTGGGCCGCTCTTTGGCGCCGGTCAGTGCCCACGGCTGTTGGCGGCGTTCTACTTCCCTCATTTCCGGCAGTTCCACTGGTTCCATGATCTGGCCAATCATGCCGTCAGCAATGACGGTGACCAGCCAGCGATACTTGTCAGCCAGATCGAAGGCTTCGATGATCAGATCTATTGTCTCCTGAACGTTGGACGGAGCCAACACGATGGCATTGTAATCGCCGTGACCGCCCCCCTTGGTCATCTGAAAGTAGTCCCCCTGCGCTGGCTGAATGTTGCCCAGGCCGGGGCCGCCGCGCATGACATTGACTATCACCGCTGGCACCATGGAACAGACGATGTAGGAAACGCTTTCCTGCATCAGGCTATAACCGGGGCTGGAGGTAGTGGTCATCACCCTGGCGCCGGTGCAAGCTGCACCGTAGACCATATTGACGGCACCCAATTCGCTCTCCGCCTGCAAAAAAACACGCCCCAGGGCAGGCATCCGGCGAGCCATATATTCCAGTACCTCGGTCTGAGGGGTAATGGGATAGCCGTAATAAGCCTCGCATCCAGCCCGGATGGCTGCCTCGGCGATGGCTTCATTGCCTTTCATCAGTACCTTTGGCATGTTACTGCACTCCTTTCAGAGTCTAACACTACCGATACACTGTAATGACCACATCTGGACACATCATGGCGCACACCGTGCAGCCAGTGCATTTTCCCTCTGGATCCACAAACATTGAGGGACGATAGCCTTTGGCGTTAAAGTGATCCGCCATGTGGACCAGGTCAAAGGGACATACCGTTGTGCAGAGTTCACATCCCTTGCATCTATCTTCGTCTACGACAATGCGGGCCATTTAAGTGACTCTCCCTTTCCAAGTATGCTGAATATTGGGTCTATCTCGTATCGCAGATAATGCTCAGTCTGATAAATAGATACCCAGCGCCATTGAGATGAGCTTGGTCTCTGGCGGATCGGAGCGGGAAGGCAAAACCAACGGGCAACGTCCACCCACTACGACGCCGGCCATCTTGCCTTTGGCAAAGTAAATGATGGTCTTGGCCAGGATGTTGCCTGCCTCGATATCTGGGGCGATGAGAACGTCGGCGTAGCCAGCCACGTCCGACTTGATGCCCTTGATACGCGCTGCCTCCGGCGAGATGGCGTTGTCCAAGGCCAGAGGGCCGTCTACAAGCGCGCCCCTGATCTGGCCTCGCTGGGCCATCTTGGAGAGGTTGGCGGCCTCCATGCTCAATGGGATCTTGGTGTCCACCAGCTCTGTGGCGGCCAGGATGGCTACCCTGGGGAGCTCGATGCCTAACGCGTGGGCCACCTCGATAGCGTTGTGCACAATGCCCGTGCGCTGCTCCATGGTGGGCGAGACGACGATGCCGATATCGCTGATGAGGATCAAACGGTCCATGTTGGGTATCTCAAAGAGGCTCACGTCGGTGAGCAAGCGCCCGGTGCGCAGGCCGTTCGTGCGATCCAGCGCAGCCTCGATGAGGTAGCGAGGCTGTGCAAGACCGTTCATGGCCAGGTCGGCTTGGTGCGTGTTGATCAGTTCCACGGCCTGCCGGGCAGCTTCGTCGGGATAGGCTTCCTGGATGATCTGTGCGGGTTCCAAGTTCAGGCCTTGAGCAGCGGCCGTCTCGTGGATGGCAGCTGCATCGCCAATGAGGATACATTCTGCCAAGTTCTTTTCGTGGGCTAGGTGAACAGCCTGCAATGTATTCGGTTCGTGCGCAAAAACGATGGCAACCCGTCTAGGCCCTTTCTTCCGGGCTTCTGCCAGCAATTGGTCGAAAGACTTGATCGGCATACGCCACTCCTTATTTCGTTCTTGAGGTATCCATCGTCTCCTTGTTGAGACAGGGATGAGCTATGGCATGTCTATCTGATGCGTGATTCCTGGGAACACGCGGCATACCCTGGGCTAGGTCTTTCTTCATGGAGTTGCATCGCCCTCTGCATGCTCCCAGGGCATGACAAAGAAACGCTTCAGGGACAGCGTCGGCTGGCGAAACGTGTCTGAGGTCAGTTGGGCCGCCAGGTCGGCCCGCAGGCTAACAAAGGCCACCGGCAGACCCAGGGCCTCGGCGGCCTCCTCTACCAAGCGGTGACCGGTTACCACCATATCCACCGTTGTTTCTAGTATCAGGTTGGGATTGCTTACTAGGGTTGTGACCTTGAGTCGAGAGGTGCCCTGAATCTCTGCAACTGCCTGGACAATTCCTTCCACCGAATCGGTGAACGGCCGGTAGGGATTGACCACAAAATTCATGGCATAGCCAAGTTTCTCAAGGACGAGAGCAAACTGGCCCAACGCTCGTGCACCCTGGGCGTCGCCTCCCACATCCAGAACCACAGGACGGGTCGGCTGCTGAAGGGCGCCGAGGATTTGAGGAGTGATAGCTGGCGTGTCCAGGTGTTGTGCCACCTCCGCTGGCGTGACGACTTCCACCCCGTCCTCGGCCAGCCGCCCGACCAACTCTCTTGTGCGGAAGTAAGGCGTGACGAGGTCTAGGTCAATGAGGATGGGTCGCGAGCCATTGACCTTATTCGCCAGCAAGAGTGTGTAGTTGATAGAGACCTCAGTTTTGCCACTGCCAAAACGGCCGGCAAAGATCACGATTCGCTGACCGGCAGTCTCTGGCGGAACCATGCGCGTAGCTCCTTCTTCTCATCGTCAGGCAGAAAAGCTGCCTCCATTGCGTTCAGCAACATCTGGCGCAGCTCAATTAACTTGATGCCTACACCTAGCATAGCCACCACGTATTCGTCGGTCAGTGTGGTGTCAGAGACACTGATGTTGTCGGTGTTCACCGTGACAGGAACGCCCATGTGGTACAGGTCTCTCAAGGGATGTCGCCAGAAACCCCGTACTGCCCCTGTTTGGATGTTGCTGGTGGGGCAAACCTCTAGGGTGACGCCCTCATGGCGAAGCAATTGGCAGACTCGGGAATCCTCAATGGCTCGGATGCCATGCCCGATCCGTTGCGCGCCCAACTCGGTGACAGCTTCCGCTACCGTCTCTGGCCCGGTGGTCTCGCCGGCATGGATGGTGATGCTCAAACCAGCAGCCCTGGCCCTTTTGAAGAACCGAACGAAAGGACCAGCCGGGTACTTTTCGGCCTGCCCCGTCAGGTCAAAGCCGACCACGCCATCGGCCTGGCGGGCAATAGCGATTTCCGTGATCTCTTCAGCCCACTGGAGTGGGTCGTGGCGTACCAGGGCGATGATGAGGCGAACCGTGATGTCGAAATCACGTTGGGCACGTTTAGCGCCAGCGATGACCCAGTCGGTTGTGTCGGCGAAGGAAAAACCTTGCGTTGCAGCCTGGGCCGATGGACTAAATCGAAGTTCCAGGTAACGGACATTGTCTGCAGCGGCATCGGCTACGGCCTCATAGGCCACGCGCTCAATGGCCTGCTGGGCCGAGTAGATGCGGCGCAAGATATGGAACTTGTCCAGGTAGCGGTTGAAATCAGGCGGATCGTAGGTCACTTGGACCAACGGTCGCAACTGCTCGATATCGTAGCTGGGCAGATGCACCCCGTGTTCCTGGGCCAGTTCCACCACCGTTTCCAGGCGTAGACTACCTTCCAGGTGGCGATGCAGGTCTATCTTTGGCAGGTCCCGCAGGAATTGACGCAAGTTCTGTGAGGTCATAGATCCTGTCCAGAACCCAGACACTTGACTCATGATTACCATAGCTCACTGAGGACGGCGGTTGTCAAGCGAACACCACGCACATGGCGATGGCTATCAGCTTGGCTTCGTGGGTATCGGATCGAGAGGGCAGGATGATGGGCGCCTGCGCGCCGACAATGATCCCGGCCATGTAGGCCTGGGCAAAGTAGATGATCCCCTTGGCCAAGATGTTGCCGGCTTCTATGTCAGGAGCGATAAGGACATCGGCCTGACCGGCTACTGGGCTCTCCACGCCTTTTATGGCTGCCGACGTTCGCGAAATGGCGTTGTCCAGGGTAAGGGGACCATCCACGATGCCCCCGACGATCTGTTTTCTATCGGCCATCTTGGACAGCGCCGCGGCGTCCACGGTGGCGGGGATCTTGGGATTCACCGTCTCTGTGGCTGCTAGCAGTGCCACCTTGGGCTGGACGACACCCAGCCGGTGCGCTACATCTATGGCATTACGGACAATGTCCGCCTTCTGCTCAAGCGTGGGAGCGACCACTACGCCCGCATCGCTAATCAGGAGGAGGCGATCCAAGCCGGGAATATCAAAGGCCGCCACGTGACTGAGTAGACGGCCCGCTCGCAACCCGATCTTACGGTCAAGGACGGCTCGCAAGAAATCGGCCGTCTGGATCGTGCCTTTCATGGCGATCTGGGCACGGCCTTCGTTGATGAGACGCATCGTCTGTCGGGCAGCCTGGATGGGATCCGGCTCATGTATGATTTCCAGGCGGCCCAGGTTCACTCCATTATCGTGACCGATGCTCTCGATCTTGGGCCGATCGCCGATCAAGATGACATCGGCGATGCCTCGTTCTTCAGCCTCGTTGACGGCGAGCAGCACCGTTTCCTGGGCTGCCGCCGCCACGGCAACGGTCTTTGGGCCTTGCTGTTGAGCCAGCTCCATAAGCTGGGCAAAGTTCTGAACTGCCATCAGCACCTCCTTGTGCGCAGGATTCTGTCCTTCTCGACAGGTCACGGTGAAGCGGGATGCGTGCTGGACAATCACGCAGCACGGAGCACCGCATGGACATCAAGGGTTCATTTCTGCTCCAGCCTGTCTCTCCTGAATGGCGTGACGCTCAGTCTTATCAGAAGGCAAGGCAGGCACGGTGAAGAAAAAAGTGCTGCCTTTCCCGACTTTGCTTTCCGCCCAAATCCTTCCGTTGTGACCCTCGATGATCCGTCTCGCGATAGCCAGGCCCAAACCCGTGCCGCCAAACCGGCGCTTGGAAGAGCCATCCACCTGATAGAATCGCTCAAAGATCTTGTCTAACTTGTCAGCGGGGATGCCAATGCCTTGGTCAGTTACTTCTATCTGGACGGACTTGTCTGTGGAATAAGCCCGCACTGTGATCGTTCCTCCATTGGGGCTGAATTTGATAGCGTTGCCCAGCAGGTTGTCCAACACCTGCGCCAGCCTGCCACGGTCGCCGTAAATCAGCGGCAGGGGCTTTGCCACTTCAGCTCGCACAGTGAGTTCGGCCTGGGCAGCGGTTGCCTCGGCGCCCTGCACAGCCGATCGGATGAGTTCATCTACTGCCATCGGTGACATACCCATCGCCTCCTGATCTAGTAGTTGGAGGGTCAAGATATCATTCACCAATCTTGTAATGGCGTCGGTTCGCTGGGTGACAATTTCCAGGCTCTGACGTTGCGACTCGGTGATCGGTCCCAGCGTGCCGTCGAGAAGGAGTTCTACGTAGGCCTTGACAAATGTGAGCGGTGTCCGCAACTCGTGAGATACATTCTGGACAAACTCATCCTTTTTGCGATCTGCCTCTTGTAGTTCGGCGTAAGCATCTTCCAGCTTTTTGGCACGCTCCTTGAGACCGGCGAACAATCGAGCGTTCTCAATGGCGACGGCTGCCTGGGCGGCAGCAATGGTTAGCAGCCGGCCGTGGTCGGCACTAAAAGCATCCACCTTGGAGTCGTCCACGCTGAGGGTGCCAATGACGCGGTCCTTGGCAATGAGCGGCACCACCAGCAGAGAACGGACTTTGCGATCGAGGTAACGAAAGCTGGGCTCCTGGCGCGTATCGGGAATGTAGATCGGTTGGGCCAGTTCCACCACCCGCCCGGTCACGCCTTCACCGATGGGTGTCTTGATAGTTTCACGTCCGTCCAGCGTGATACCGGCCGAGGCCTTGATTTCCAGTTGTTGTGTCGTCTCGTCCTGTAAAAAGATGCAGCATCCTTGGCAGTCGAGGACACGCTTCAGAATGTTGACGATGGCATCCAGAACCACCGGTAACTCCAGGCTGGAGGTCATCTGATCGGCCAGCGTGTAAAGTGTAGAGACCTCCTCTAGACGTTGTTGCGTCTGCTGATACAATCGGGCGTTCTGGAGGGCGATGACAGCCGAGGTGGCAATCGATTCTAGCAAGTGGAGGTCATCTTTGGTGAATTGCCGCCCATCGAGAGGATTGAGGGCTTCGATAACGCCAAGGGTCTCGTCTTTTGTCTTCATCGGCACACAGAGGATCGACTTGGTCTCGAACTCGGTATCAGCGTCCACGTCTGGGTACCAGCGGGGATCGGCGCGGGCATCAGGCACCAACAGAGGACGGCCATGCTGTGCCACCCAGCCGGCGATGCCCTGCCCCATGGCCAGGGAGTGTTGCTTGACGATCTCGGCCTTTGGACTCAGCGAAACGCGGAAAACCAGACGATCGTCCTCCACCAGCAGCAGCGAGCCGGCTTCCACCTGAAAGATGGCGTTGACTCGCTGCATGATAGCCGTCAGCGTATCATCCATGTCTAGGCTGGAGAGGATGGTCTCACCGATTCTGTTGAGCGTCGTCAGTTCCTGGATGCGTCGCTCTCGATCGCGAAAGAGGTGGGCAGTTTCAATGGCCACGGCCACCAGGTCGGCCAGCGATTGTAGAATAAACAGATCGCTATTGTCAAAGGCGTCCTTCCGTTCGCTTTGCACGTCCAGCACGCCCAGCACCCATTCGCCGATGCGTAGAGGGACGCTGATCTCGGCTTTGGTTTCCGCCAGAGGTTCGTAGAATTGGAAGCGGGGGTCAGTCGTTATGTCGTTGCACAAGATAGACTCCCCCGTAGAGGCCACCCATCCGATAAAGCTGCTCTCGTTGATAGGAAGACGAGTTTCCTGGCTTAGAAGCTCCTGGACAGACGGGCCGATGCCAGCGCGGAACTCTAGGTTCGTTCCTTTGTCGTCCACTACTAGGAAGATACGGACGTGATCGTAACCAAATTGGCTGTGGATCAAGGTCACCACCTGGTTTAGCAGGTCATCCAGATCCAGAATGGACACGATGCGCTGGCTGGCCTCGCGAATCGTCTCTAACTGGATGGCTCGGCGGTGTTGCTCTTCATACAGCTGGGCATTGTCAATGGCCATGGCCGCCTGGTCGGCGATGGCGTACAGGAGACGCAGGTGTTGCTCGTCGTAGGCATAGGGGATTTCGTTAAACAGTGCAATGGCGCCAATGGTGCGCTCTCGGGCTATTAGAGGCACCCCGAGCCAAGAGCGAACGGATTCTGTGAGAATGATAGGTTCGATGGAGAAACTACTTTCTTCTTCTACCCAATCCTCAATGGGTAGGGGCCTGCCTTCATGGATGACCCTTTGTGCTTCGCGGATGACCTTGCTTTTTTCTTCGTCATCTTTCCAATCACCGATGAGCAGGTGTCTGGCCTCGCGAATGACCCAGCCACAGAGACCGGTGTTCCCGTCCAATCTGCGTCGGAAGGGTGCCTGAGGCTCGCCGTGCCGGGCCACAAACTCAAAGCATATCTCTTCACTTTGAGGTTCAGTAAGTACGATAGCAAGGGCCGAAAGGTCAATGATCGGGCGCAGTTGGGCGTAGATGAGGCGTAACACTTCGGCAGGGTTGAGACTGCGAGTGATGGCCAAGCCGATGTTGCGCACAGTGGCCATCTCTTCCGTCCTGCGCCGCACTTCTTCGGAGTAGCGAGACAATTCTGCTTCCATGGCCTTTCGCAGGCTTGTCTCCCGGACAATGCCCATAATGCCGGAAACAGAATCCCCGTGTCTGACCAGGGAAGCGGTCAACCCCACGGGGATCGGGCGGCCATGCCGATTTGACATTTCTAAATCTATGCGTAGGGGAGATTCGCCCGCTAACAGGCGGGCCAGCGCGTTGTTAGCAGCAGCTACCGCACTGGGGATGAGAAACGCCTGGAACGAACGGCTCTGCATCTCTTCCAATGTGTAGCCAACCACTTCCATCAAGCGGCGATTGACATAGACAAAGTGCCCCCCCGTGTCCAGCAGAAAAATGCCGTCTCCAGCACTCTCTATTAGGTCGGGATGTGACAACTCCATCAGACTTGCTCTCGCAACAGCCAATTCCAATACTGCCAGGTGACCACCAGGCTAATTGTCAGACCCAAAGCCAAGGGCAGGTGATAGGCTAACAGGTAAAAACGATCGTCATCTAGAAAGACTGATCCCTCGGAGGAAGCCATCAGGGTGCTGACGCGTAGAAAACGGACAAAAAGCGCGACGACCAGACAGGCAGCCCCGAAATAGAAGCCCCGATAAAGGGGCGGCATCTTGGTCACTTCACCTATCCTCTGACTGAGCGCTGCCAGAGTCAAGACAGTGGCGATAACAGCCAAAAGTCCCAGACTGCCGGCCAGTCCAACGACCACGTTCATCGCCTGCCTCCCATCATGAGTCGAAAAAGAAGGGCGCTCAGGGTGATTAGAATCCCACCTCCTACGAATAACAGGCTGTCGCCCCATACATCGCCCGCCAGATCGTTAACCCAGAAGGCGTACCGGGCCGACGCAACCAGAAACAACACTGCCGGAATGACAAAGACGGCGTAATATGAGCGTTGTCCCGATTTCTTCTCGTAGAAGCGGGCGATGAGAAATTGGAATATCAGAAGAACAGCGACGGCTCCCCAGTTGTACAGTGTCAGAACGCTGTTGACTATTTTCATAGCACAATCTTTGGTCCAGGATGGGTTGCCAACCTGTCTTGCTAGGGTGATTCACCGCCTATCGGTTGACGAAAGCTTCGACGAAAGACTCGGCCATGGTTCGATGCGGGCTCCCGCTCATAATTCCCTCCCGGCCCTCGAACTTGGCCTGGACTTCTATCCCTTGTGGGCCGATTTGAAACTGGCGGATGCCCTTGTCGTGATTGCTACCGCGCAGTTTCAACACCAGCAACGCTTTGTGGATCGCACTCTCTATTTCGACATAGCGCAGCATGATGTACGAATCCACAACGAAGGTGACACTCTCTTCGGTAGGCAATTCTCCCAGCAGCGCCGGTGTCTCTTTGGTCAAGATGCTGGTCAACCCTTCGCGTTTCAGAGCGTTGATCAAAGAGTATTGGGTGGCGCGCAGTTCCAACGGATCATCGGTAAGCCGCTCAAAATGGGAGAGGCTGTCGACCAGTATGCGGCGTGCTCCCATTTCGCTGACCATAGTCTCGATCAGACCGCCGACGGTTTCCAGGTCCATCTTGGTGACCTCGGGGCTTGTCATGATGACCTTTAGTTTTCCCTCGGCTTCCAGCTTTCGGAAGTCCCAGCCGAAGGTCATCGCGTCGTGGTAATACTGTTGAGGAAATTCTTCAAAGGTGAGGATCAGGCCCGGTTCGTCGTACTTGGTAATGCCGTTGTAGATGAATTGCATTCCCAAAGTGGACTTGCCCGTGCCAGGCGCGCCTTCCACTAGGTTGGCCGTCTGCGGCAAGAATCCCCCGTGCAACATCTCGTCCAGACCCTTGATCCCGCTTTTCACCCTTTCCATGATCGATCCTCCTAAAAAAGGGGGCGTTCAGACGCTGAGACGTAGCTGTTCGGCCGAGCCTCCGGCATGAACTCAGTCGAACACTCACACCGAAGTCTAGCGCATGCCGCGGATGATATGATATACAGCTTTAACCCGAAAGTGGCGATCTTCGCAAGCCAGGATAAATTCGTCCACCAGTTGGCGCATTTCATCATCGGAAGCCAGAGAGTAGATCGCCAGATCATCTACATGACGCTTTTCCATGACGCCGTTGCTCACCAGGTCTTCCAGTTCCGGTTCAACGGCAGCCACGTTACGGCCGGCGTACTTGGCAATGTTGTCGGCACTGTCAGTGGTGTTGGGATTTTCATAGAAGAAGCGGATGAGATCCCATTTGATGAATGAGTTCACCTTAGTCTTGACAAAGTCCAGCAGTCGGGGGTCCATGTCGTTCATAAGTCTGGCCGTAAAATCGTCGCCCTTTATGGTCAAGGGGCTCCTCCTTTCACTTGTCCGGCTCCGGTGTGAAGCTAACCGGCGGTGAGAATGAGAAGGGTGCCAGTCGCTGACTTTTATTGTAGCATCATACGGCGAAAATTGCAACAGGTTTGCTACTTCTTTTTCCGGCGCTTCCGTTTCTTTGTTGCTCGCGATGCCTTGGACGGGGCAGAGCGAGGCGATGTAGCTGCCTGTTGGGCTACTCGGGTTGCTGGAGCAGGAGTTTGTTTGTCTGGCGGACCGGTGCCCGCGGCCATATCCTGACGCATGTGGCAATGTTTGTACTTTTTGCCACTACCGCACCAGCAGGGATCGTTGCGTCCCAGGCGTTTCCTGGAATCGCCTGCGGTAGCTCTTCGTGACCGGGATGCCTGGGCCTTGGCTTCCACGTTGGTGTGCATTTCCCGCGCTGGCCTTGACCGAGGCAACCGGATGTTGCGCGCCAGGTAAAGCTGACGCGATATATCGTGCTGAATCTGATCCAGCAATGAGCCGTACATCTCGTGCGACTCTCGTTTGTAGGCCACCAGAGGGTCCTGCTGGCCGTAGGCGCGCAGGCCAATCCCCTCCCTCAGGTTGTCCAGGTCGGTCAGGTGGCGCACCCACAGGTCATCCACCGTGCCCAGCATCACCTGGCGGTCGCGCAGGCGGCTCATCATCTGTCCGAATCCTCGCACGGCTTTCTGCCGGTAGGTTTTGTCCAGGTGGCCCAGCGGCACACGCGCCACCTCAGCCAGCGTGTCAGCGTCCAGGTGCTGGGGAGCATGTTCTTGGAGGTAGCGGTATAGGCCGCCGGGGTTGTCTGCCAAGTCTGCCAGGCGCTGGCCGGTGCGTGCGGCCTCTCGCATGATACTCTGTCCAAAGTCGAGGGAGATTGCATCGTACAGAGCCTCGGCATGATCAACCAGGTCTTGGACGATATCTTGTGGTGACGAAGCTGCCTCCCACCGGGGCACCACTTCGTTACGGGAGAGGTTCAGTGGCAGGAAGCTACGCACGGCGCGGTACAGCCCATCCAGATCCCACTCGTCCTTGTAGTTGCTAGTGTGCACGTTGACCACCGCTTCGATCTCCCGGCTCATCATGTCCATAGCGATGGGGCGCAGGTCTTGCGCCTCCAGCAACTCCTGGCGCTGGCTGTAGATCACCTCTCGCTGCTTGTTCACCACGTCGTCATATTCCAAGACGTGCTTGCGAATATCAAAGTTGTAGCCTTCGACTTTTTTCTGAGCCGACTCGATGGACCTGGAGATCAGGCTGTGCTCAATGGGAATGTCCTCTTCTACGCCGAGGCGCTCCATCATATTGGACACCGATTGCCCCCCGAAGCGACGCATCAGGTCATCGTCAAGCGCCACATAAAACCGGGATCTGCCGGGATCACCCTGACGTCCAGACCTTCCCCGGAGCTGGTTGTCGATGCGTCGTGCTTCGTGGCGCTCGGTGCCGATGACATGTAGTCCGCCGAGGGCCAACACTTTTTTCTGATCTACGGCGCATCCAGCCTCCGCCTCGGCCAGGGTCTTTTGCCACACGGCTGGCTCGACGGCAGTCAGATCTGTGCCCTGGCGGCGCAGCCGATCGCGGGCCAGCCCCTCCGGGTCGCCGCCCAGTTTGATATCCACACCCCGGCCGGCCATGTTGGTGGCAATTGTCAGCGCACCGGAACGCCCCGCTTGGGCGATGATGATCGCTTCTCGCTCGTGCTGTTTGGCGTTGAGTACCTCGTGAGGGATCCCTTTGCGCCTCAACGTCTCTGAGAGCATCTCCGAGGTCTCGATGGCGATGGTACCTACCAGCACGGGTTGCCCCCGCTGGTGGCACTCGACAAGCTCGTCTACCACGGCGCGGAACTTGGCTCGCTCGTTCTTGTACACCATGTCTTGGTGATCTTTACGGATGACCGGCATGTAGGTGGGCACCTGCACCACATCTAGCCCGTAGATTTTGTCAAACTCTTCCGCTTCGGTGGCGGCGGTAGCGGTCATGCCGGCCAGCTTTTCGTACAGGCGAAAGTAGTTCTGCAAGGTGATAGTGGCCAACGTCAAGTTCTCCCGCTGAACAGGGACGCCCTCCTTGGCCTCTATCGACTGGTGCAACCCCTCGGAGTACCGTCGGCCGTGCATCAGGCGACCGGTGAACTCATCCACGATGATGACCTGATGGTTGATGACGACATAGTGGCGATCGCGGTGAAAGAGGACGGCCGCCCGCAGGGCGTTGTCTATATACGGCGTCAGCGAGGCATGTTCTGGCGCGTAGAGGTTGTCCGTGCCGAGCATCTGTTCCAGACGCTCGATGCCCTCCTCGGTGAGGGTGACGATGCGAGCCTTTTCGTCCACTTCAAAGTGCCGCTCTCGCTTCAGACGGGGGATGAGTTCCGCCATGCGCTGATAATTGGGGTCAGCCTCCTGTGCCGGACCGGAGATAATGAGCGGCGTACGGGCTTCGTCGATGAGAATATAGTCCACCTCGTCCACGATGGCATAGTGCAAGCGTTTCTGCACCCTACCACTGACGTCCAGTGCCATATTGTCGCGCAGGTAGTCGAAGCCGAACTCGTTGTTGGTGCCATAGGTGATATCCGCCTGGTACGCTTCCCGGCGGTGGCAGGGCCGTAGATACTGATAGCGGTCGTCCTGGGAGACATAGTCGGGATCGTAAAGGAACGCCCCCTCCCCGGGCGAGCCTGCGGCCGACTGGATGACCGCTACCGACCGGCCAAGCAGGTGATAGATCGGTCCCATCCACTGCGTGTCGCGTTTGGCCAGATAGTCGTTGGGTGTGACAAGGTGAGCACCCTTGCCCATGAGAGAGACGAGATAGAGTGGTAGAGTGGCCATGAGGGTTTTGCCCTCGCCGGTCTTGAGTTCGGCGATCTTGCCCTGGGTGAGGACGATGCCACCGATGAGTTGCACGTCGCGGTGACGCAGGTTCAGCGTGCGTTTGCTGGCCTCGCGTATGGCGGCAAATGCCTCCGGCAGCAAGTCTTCCGTTGTCTCCCCGATTTCCAGCCGCTTTAGAAACTCGTCGGTTTTATCCCGCAGTTCGTTATCCGACAGCGCTTCGAAGTTGGCTTCCAGCGCATTGATCTTTTCCACCGCTGGATGCAGGCGGTCAATCTCCCGCTCGTTGGCGCCGCCCACGATTTTACCTAACAGATTTTTGAACATCACAATTTCCCGATCTTAATGAATTTGACAAGTAATTATACCACACTTGGCGACTTTTTCCACTCCGGAAGACGTCCCATGGGCATCCACGGCTGTGGCGTAATAAGCTTACTATCACGTTCATCGATCTGAAACCACCTGCTGGTACACTTGCAGCGTCTCGCGAGTGGCTTTCGCCCAACAGAAGCCTGCCGCGTGGGCCAGCGCGCGCTGACCCAGAGTTGTCCGCAAGTCAGCGTCGTTCCACAGGCTGTACATTGCTCTGGCCAGGCCGTCCACGTCGTCGGGAGCCACCAGCAGCCCGCCGTCGCCGATCACCTCCGGCAATGAGGCCGCCGTGGAGCCAATGACGGGCGTGCCGCAAGCCATCGCCTCTAGCGGTGGCAGCCCAAACCCCTCGTAGCGGCTGGGAAAGACAAAAGCCTCGGCTCCAGCATACAGCGCCGGTTTCTCCTCGTCCGGCACCCAACCGGTAAAGTGCACTGTCTTTCCGAGGTTGAGTTTCTGGGCAATACGCCGTGGATCAGGAAAGAAGGTTGAATCCTCGTGCGGCAGTTTCCCCACCACGACCAGCCGCGCTTCGCCCTGCTGTGACAGGAACTGGGCAAAAGCATGGAGAAGCGCCGGCACGTTCTTTCGCTGGTCAAAGCCACCCAGGTAGAGCAAGTAACGGTCCGGTAGCCTGTATTTCTGGCGCATGGCGGCGAGTTGCGCCAAGTGGGTCACAGGGTGAAAGCGATCATCAGCCGCCAGGGGTATCGCGCGCACGCGATGAGTAGGGATGCCCAGGTGACGCACAATGTCCTGCTGCGAAGCGACCGAGTCGGTCAGGACAAAATCGGCGCGGCGGGCGGCGGCAGCGACCAGACGGGTATAGGCACGCACCAGAACCCCACCCCGGTACGGTGGCAGCAGTAGCGGAATGATATCGTGAATGGTGACGACGGTAGGCGTGGTGGGTTGCAGTGGTGAGCCCCAGTAGGGCACATGCAGCACATCCAGGCCCAGTCGCCGGGTAGTGCGGGGTACAGCCACCTGCTCGAACCAGAGCTTGGCCAGGTTTTCACTTTGTCCGTCGAAGGGAGTGGCCAGCACAACCTGATGGACACGCTGGGAGGCAAGTTCAGGCCATGGGGCGCTCCCTGGCTGGGTGGGGTTCAGGAACAAGGTATATTGGCGGCTGTCGTCGCTGACGGCATATTCGCGCAACAGGTGGCGGAGGTACTGTCCGCTGCCAGTCGCTTGTTGGCGAAGGAACCAGGCATTGATGCCAACTTGCACCCTACGAGCTTTCTCCTTCCCTGGGAGTGACCGTTGTGTCTAGTCTTTGAAGGTTCGCCAGATGGCGAACCACACTGAAAGGAAAAACAAGGCCACGACACCCAGCACGCCCAAGAGCACCCAAATCCCGCCAGCAGCGCCGATGATACAATTGAGGAACCCCATGGCTTTCGGATCGGCCTGGATCTCCCCGTAGGCCCAAAAGCCCAGGATGAGCAACGCTGCCAGCGCCAGCACCGGTGCTATGACACCCATCAGTGCTGAGAATGGTTCAAGGCGCGTCTTGAGATGTTCTGCGACAGCCAGAAAACTCTTCAGCCAGCCGGGCATGGGTTGATCATAGATCTGCCAGCGAGCTTTTGATGGCCGCCAACGCCTGCCAGCAGTTTGTGGGCCCCAACCTGCATCGTCTGGCGGCGGCGACCAGGCTCGACTGGGGTGACAGCGGACCTCCCGTCGCGGCGGCGCTTGTGCCCAACGCTGCCGGTCGTAAGCAGCTCGCCGCTCGGGTGTGTTCAGCACTTCGTAGGCTTGGTTGATCTGGCGCATGAATTCGTTGGCCGCACCATCGTCCTCGTCGGTCGGCTTTACGTCGGGATGGTGACGCCGGGCCAAATGCCGGTAGGCGGTGCGGATCTCGTCACGGCTGGCGGTGGGCGGCACCCTCAGGGTGGCATAGTAGTCGGGCAACTCGGTCACGACGCCTCCCGCAAAAGAGTGATACAGCGGCTGTTCTGAAACAATGGTAACACAACGCTGGCAATTTGTCAATGGGAACAGTGGGGGAGCGTAGGGTAATCGTAGCCTTTTCGTCCAGTAAAATATTCAACAATGCGGTATGATATAACAAGCTTCTTTTTCTCCTCCTTTTTTCATATAGAGAGCCGAGGGTTGGGGCCCCCCCTCGGCTCTCGTGCTTTTTAACTCAACACGTACTCTCCTGTTTTCCTTGTTAGAGGTGACCTGTTATTCGACTTGAAACAAGTCCACGAGTTGTGGGTTGCGTGCATGACAACTTGTGGTACAATGTTGGTCCGTGTCGCTTTCAGCGTGTCATTCTGAGGCACAGCTTTGCACTTGTCCAGAAATAACCCTGTACTGACCGCCCTGGTCCTGTCCGACCAGGACAGGGTCCAGGACAGTGCACCGCATTTTTGAGTACGTCTTACACTGTACT
>Ga0180438_10002209_pt1 | contig 32446 bp, 27 predicted proteins | sample SS_ome_12_FD_132455 | JGI IMG/M metagenome (GOLD analysis project Ga0180438, IMG submission 132455) | Hypersaline lake sediment archaeal communities from the Salton Sea, California, USA - SS_3_D_2 metaG | ecosystem: Environmental > Aquatic > Non-marine Saline and Alkaline > Hypersaline >... | reverse complement strand
GGGCCTGGGCGAAGGCGGCCTCGAGCATGGGAAGAGATAGGCCCTCCAGCTTCACGTCCATCTGTACCGCCGTCACACCCTCCCGGGTGCCGGCGACCTTGAAGTCCATCTCCCCGCTGAAGTCCTCGACGCCCTGGATATCGGTCAGCAACTGTCGGCGCTTTCCGTCGCTCACCATGCCGATTGAAATGCCGGCCACTCCACTGCGAATCGGAACCCCCGCGTCCATCAGGGCCAGGCTGCTGCCGCAGACGCTGGCCATCGAGCTGGAGCCGTTGCTCTCGAGCACCTCGGAGACAACGCGGATGGTATAGGGGAACTCCTCCTCCTCGGGCAGCAAGGGGAGCATGGCCCGCTCGGCGAGTGAGCCATGGCCGACGTCGCGGCGGCTGGGGCCACGGATCGGCCGGACCTCTCCCACGCTGTAGGGTGGAAAGTTGTAGTGATGCATGTAGCGCTTCGACTCGACGACGCCCAAGTCGTCGATGAGCTGCTCATCGCCCACTCCACCCAGCGTGACCACGGACATGATCTGGGTCTGGCCGCGGGTGAACAGCGCCGAGCCGTGTGCGCGGGGCAAGAGGCCGACCTCGCAAGCGACCTGCCGGATGTCCTCCGGGCCGCGGCCATCTGGCCGGCGACCTTCGTCCAGGATCAGGCTGCGCAGCTCCTCGTAGGTCTGATCGTCGAGGGCGGAGCGGATCTCCGGCATCCGCTCCGGGAACTGTTCGCCGAGTTCCTCGCTGAGCTTCTCCATCATGGCCGCAGTCGCTTCCTCGCGAACCTGCTTGTCGGAGCTCTGGATCGCCTGTCGAATTCTGTTCGAGTGCCGCGCGACCGCAGCCCGGATATCCTCGCTCACATCGAGCGCCGTAAAGTCGATCTTCTGCTTTCCGACTTCCTCGATCAAGCTGCGCTGCATATCGATCAGCTGCTCCGCAAACGGGACCGCGAAGCCGATGGCCTCGGTGACGATGGACTCCGGAAGCTGATCGGCCATTCCTTCGAGCATGACCACGCCGGTGGGGCTCACCGCGACGATGAGGTCGAGATCGCTCTGGTCTCGCTCGGCATAGGTGGGGGCGATGACGAAGTCGCCGCCGATTCGGCCCACGCGCACCATGCCGACCGGCCCGAGGAACGGAATGGAGGAGACACCAAGGGCGGCGGAGGCACCCACCATAGCGGGGAGGTCGGCCGCGTTGTCGGGGTCGGCCGACAGCACGGTGGCCACCACTTGGATGTCGTTGCGGAACCCCTTAGGAAAGAGAGGGCGAATGGAGCGGTCGATCCGTCGGGCGCTGAGGATCGCGTTCTCGCTTGGGCGGCCCTCTCGCCGGATGTAGCGCACGCCGGGGATCTTGCCGGCCGCGTACATCTTCTCCTCATAGTCAACGAGGAGGGGGAAGAAATCTATGCCCTCGCGCGGCGGCGCCATGGTCGCCGTAACGAGAGCAATCGTGTCGCCCAGCCTTACGCAGACCGCGCCACCGGCCTGCTTGGCCAGGGTTCCGGCCTCGACAGAAAAGGTCTTCCCATCGAACTCACGTCGTTCTACTGCCACTGCGGTTCCTGCCTGTCCGGGGCATGCCGGAATCGGCAGCATCATTCCGGCCGTTCCCCCCGGCAGGAACACACCCTGCACCGATGTCTACTGATAGCGCGGCGGTCAACGGGCCCCGGACGGGCAGCTCCCGATCGCTCTCAGCACACATTGGTTCAGGATCGTTCCACGGGAAGAGAGTCCGGACGACGCGAACACCGATGACGTGCTATCCGGCATGCCCCCAGTTGTCTTGGATTCTCGCGCGGCATTCCTGAGGAACTGAGACTAGCGGGCCCGAGCCTTCGTCTTGTCGCGAAGCCCGAGCTTCGCCACGAGCTCGCGATAGCGGCTTATGTCCCATCTGCTCAGATAGTCCAGCAGCCGCTGACGTCGCCCGATCATGACGAGCATCCCGCGCCGAGAATGGTGGTCCTTCTTGAACTGGCGCAGGTGCTCCTGCAACTGGCTGATGCGCGCGGTAAGGAGCGCTATCTGAACTTCCGGCGAACCGGTGTCGGTCGGATGCCGGCTGTTCTCAGCGACGATGCTCTGCTTCTGCTCCTTCAGCAGCGGCACCAGCTACTCCTTTCCTAGTCCTCGAGTGATTGCCTCGCTTGAGCGGAGCTATCTGCCCCGCTTCCGATACCGCATGATAGCACATGGCCCTCGTGCTGTAAAGGACGCAGCACACGTTCTGCCTCGGCGCAATCCCGCGCCATCTGCGAGGCCAGCGCTTCGGGGGAGGGGAATCTACGGTCTCCACGAAGACGCGCGACAAGATCCACCTTGAGCGGCCGCCCGAGGAGATCGAGGCTGCCCCGGTGAGCAATGACATGGACCTCAATGCACCTGGGGCCGCCGCTGCCGAAGGTAGGCCTGGAGCCGATGTAGGCCGCTGCGGGCCACAGCCGTCTGCGGCCCGCCAGGCACGCGTAGATGCCATCAGCCGGTATCAGCTTCTCTCCAGGCACCTCCAGGTTCGCGGTGGGGAATCCCAATCTCCGCCCGATCCCGCGTCCGGCGACCACATGGCCGCTCAGTCGATAGGGGCGGCCGATCAAGTGACGGGCCGCGACCGCGTCTCCTCTCAGCAGAAGCGTGCGGATGCGGGTGCTGCTGACCTTGCGGCGGCCGGCATACACGGATGGGACGACGGCGATTCGGAGCCCAAGGCGCGCGGCCAGGCGGTTGAGCAGGCCGGCCGTTCCGCGTCCTCCGGCCCCGAAGCGCCAGTTCTCGCCCACCACGATACAGCGCGCGCGGAGCTGCTCTGTCAGCACCTGGCGGACGAAGGTCTCCGCCTCCATGCCGGCCAACTGCCGGTCGAATGGGGCAACTATGGTGAGGTGCACTTCGAGCCCGCGCAGCAGCGCCAGCTTCTCTTCGGTGGTCGTCAGCAGGGGCGGCGAGGCGCCCTTCTGGAGCACTGCGTCGGGGTGGGGCTCGAAGGTCAGCACGGCGGGGACGCGGTCCGTCGCGCGCGCCGCTCGCACCGCGGCCCCAATCACCGCACGGTGTCCGATGTGGACTCCGTCGAAAACCCCCATGGCCAGACACGAAGGCCGCCGCAGACGCCGTTCGAGGCCGCGGAGCACTCTCATGGCTCGCCGCTCGCCTCCGGGACGAGGACCACCCGTGGGTGCAACTGTCCCTTTCCGAGCACCTGGCCGAGTCCGAGGAAAGCCCGGTCCGGTCCGTAGACCCGCACGGGCCAGCTCGCGGCCTCGCCGGCGCACACGCGAGTGCCGCGAGCGAAGTCGCGGGCTGCATGAGACGACACTGTCACCTGCGGCAGGTGTTCCAATGGCCAGTCAGGGGAGAGCACAATGGCTTGTTCGCTGTTTTCCCGGCAGGCAGTAGCGAGCTCTTCGACCGCGAGTGCGTCGACGAGCGCGAACCGGCCGGCGGCGGTCCGCACGAGGAAGTTGAGGTAGGCCCCGCAGCCGGCTGCGAGGCCGACGGCGTGGGCAAGGCTCCTGACATATGTCCCCGGGCTGCATACCACATCGATGGTCGCCCGCGCGCGACTCCCCCGGCGAAACGCGACGAGCTCCAGCGATTCGATGCTCACCCGCTTCGGGGGTCCGGACCTTCTCTCGCCGCTGCGCGCACGCTCGTGCAGCCGACGGCCTCCCACCCGTGCAGCGGAGAAAGCAGGGGGACGCTGCTCGATGTCGCCGATGAAGCGCTGAAGGACATCCCGGAGGCGGCACTCAGTCACCTCGCCGCTGTCGGATTCGGCGACGACGCGGCCGTCGGCGTCCAGGGTGTCGGTCGAGACGCCAAGCACGATCTCGGCCCGGTACGCCTTCTTGGCTCCGCCGGCGAAACGGAAGAGCCGCGTCGCTCGGCCCAGGCAGATGGGCAAGACCCCCGTCGCCGCGGGATCGAGCGTCCCGAGATGGCCGACCCGCCTCAGGCCGAGCCGCTCGCGAACCCAGGCGACCAGATCGTGAGATGTCATCCCTGGCGGCTTGATGAGATTGAGGAAGCCATCAGGGAGCATCGGCAGGGCTCGTCTGAGCGAGGGCCGTTCGGACGGCCGCGAGCAGCTCGCGGCGCGCCTCCTCCGCGGCGCCCCGAGCGGTGCAGCCTGCGGCCATGGCATGGCCGCCACCGCCGAAGCCAAGAGCCACCTCACTGACGTCGACGGTGCCGTCAGAGCGAAGGCTGGCGCGAACATCGCCGTCCTCCGTCTCGACCAGGAGAAGCGCCACGCGCGCCCCACCGATTGCCCGCAGGTGATCTATGATGCCCTCGGTGTCGTTGGCCGATGCGCCGGTCTCGTCGAAATCCCTGCGGGTGAGCACAGAGCTGATGACCTGGGAATCGATGTCCTGCGAGAGGCGGCTCAGCGCGCGACCGAGAAGGTGCGCGGCGCCGACAGAGCGCTCTTCGTAGACGCTTCGCGAGATCTGATGGGGATCCGCGCCGGCGGCCACAAGCTCGGCTCCAATGCGCAGAGAGCGCGCGGTGGTGTTCCCATAGCCAAACCGCCCCGTGTCGGTGAGCACTGCGGTGTACAGGCAGGTGGCGGTCTCAGCGTCGAGGTCAGCGTCCATGGCTCGAAGCAGATCGTAGACGATTTCGGCAGTGGCGGCCGCAGAGGCGTCGAGCAGACGCTCCTCGCCGAACGAGTGGTCCGTGGCATGGTGATCGACGTCGATGAGACGGGGGAGCGCGGCAAAGACGGGCTCCAGCCGGCCCAGCCGGGAGATGCCATCGCAGTCCACAACGATGCCCAGGGCGGCACTCCAGACAGGGGGCTCAGGTGAGACATCGGCCGCGCCCCGAAGGAAGGTGTAGGTCGCCGGGACGGGGTCGGCGCAGAGGCGGGCCACCCGATGCCCCTGAGACTCGAGGACGAGCGCCAGCCCCAGCAAGGTGCCCAGGGCGTCGCCATCCGGACGCACATGAGTGCCGAGATAGACCTGGTTGCTACTGCGAATCAGCCGCACCACCCGGTCCAGATCCCGGGCCGTTATGTTCTTGCTCATGGCGAATCTGATCCAGAAGGTCGAGTGTCTCTGCGCCGCGCGCGAGCGATCGGTCGAGCTCGAACTCGAGGAAGGGCATGGGGCGCAGATGGAGCACCTTCATGAGCTGGCCGCGGATGAAGCCGGCGCCGCTCCGCAGCCCCTCCACGGCGGCTGTCTCTTCCTCTTCGCTTCCGTAGACACTCACGAACACGCGCGCGTGCTTGAGGTCGGGAGCGGCCTTTACCGTGGTGACAGTGACCATCCCGACCCGCGGGTCCTTCAGGCTGCGCAGGATTATGGTGCTGATTTCGGAGCGCAGCAGGTTCTGGACGCGCTCGATGCGCAGGGATGCCATGTTCGTGGAGGGACCTCACTCAGAAGAATTCCATCTCTTGGGCGACCACCACGACGCGCGGCTCGCTCTCGATGAAGTCAGCCACCTTGTTCATCATGCCGTCGAGAAACACACGGTCGTTGGCGACTCCGACCGCGGCGAGTCTGGCATAGCGCACGGAGTCGTTTTGGCCGACCTCGGCCGCGCTGACATTGAACCGGCCCCGGATACGGTCGAGGAGGCTGCGGATCACCTGCCGCTTATCTTTGAGCGTGCGGCCGTTGGTGATCTCCAACTCGATTAGCAGCGAGCCGATATGCATGGCGGCCGCACCTCAGAGCACGGCCCGGCGGACCTCACGCTGCTCGACGCACTCCAGGATGTCGCCCACTTCGAACTCGCCGAATCCCTCGAGCACGATGCCGCACTCGAACCCCTCCGCCATCTCCCTCACATCGTCTTTCACGTGACGCAAGGACGAGATACTCCCCTCGTGGATGACCTCGCCACCGCGACGCACTCGCACCTTGTCGGTGCGGGCGACGCGGCCGTCCAGCACGTAGCAGCCCGCTATCGTCCCCGCCCGAGACGATCGGAACAGTGCCCGCACCTCTGCCTGCCCGACGACCGCCTCCTCGTAGCGGGCCTCCAGCATTCCGCTCAACGTGTCGCGGACATCGTCGAGCAGGTCGTAGATGACCTGGTAGCGCCTGATCTCAATGCCTTCGTCAGCAGCGAGCCGACGGCCCTGGGTGTCGGCGCTCACCTGGAAGCCGATGATCACGGTCGGTTTTGTGGCGGCGGCGAGGCTGACGTCCGACTCGGTGACGTCGCCGACGCCTCTGTGGAGGATGTTCAGGCTCACCTCCTCGATGCCCATCGGGGAGAGCGCGCCCTCAATGGCCTCCACGGTGCCCTGCGCATCGGCCTTGAGAATCAGGTTCAGGGTTTTTGCCTCACCCTCGGCAAAGAGTTGAGAAAGGTCTTGCATGGAGGTCGGACCCACCGCCCTGAGGTCGTCCCGCCGTTCCCTCTCGCGCTGCTCCTCCGCCAGCGACCTCGCCTCTCGCTCGTTCTTCACCACCCGAAAGAGCTCGCTCGCCTCGGGCACATCCGAAATGCCGATGACCTCGACAGGGGTGGAGGGCCCGGCCTCTTTCAGCCGCTTTCCTCGCTCGTCGGCCATCGCTCGAACCTTGCCCGAGACCGGCCCCGCGACAATCGCGTCGCCGACGCGCAGCGTGCCCTCCTGCACGAGCAGAGTTGCCACACAGCCCCGGCGTTTGTCGAGCTCGGCTTCAATCACGGCCCCTTCGGCGGGTCCGTCGCGCAGGGCGCGAAACTCGCGCATTTCGGCCACCAGCAGGATCATTTCCAGTAGGTCCGATACCCCGGTCTTCTCGAGGGCCGAGAGCTGCACGTAGATGGTGTCTCCGCCCCATTCCTCGGGAACCAGGTTCTGCTCCGCGAGCCGTTGCTTGATCCCGTCGGGCGCCGCGTTGGGCAGGTCCATCTTGTTGATTGCCACGATTATCGGGACCCCCGCCGCCCGCGCATGATCGACCGCCTCAAGGGTCTGCGGCATGACGCCGTCGTCAGCCCCTACAACCAGCACCGCGATGTCTGTAATCTGAGCACCGCGCGCCCGCATGGCGGTGAACGCCTCGTGCCCTGGTGTGTCCACGAAGGTGATCTTCCTGTCGTTGACCTCGACCTGGTAGGCGCCGATATGCTGGGTGATCTCTCCGGGCTCTTCCGCGGTGACGTTCGTCTCGCGGATCGCGTCGAGCAACGTCGTCTTGCCGTGGTCAACGTGGCCAAGGACCGTCACCACGGGCGGGCGCAGAGGAGCGTCAGACGGCGCGGTGCGCCTGGGCACGACTCGTTTCGGCGCGGCTGCCGGCGCCGGCTCCTCGGGGGCCTCGGGGACGGCTTCTTCGACGGCCGCCGCAGGCACGGGCTCAGGCTCGGCCTCCGGCGCCTCGACAGGTTCCTCTACCACGACCTCGGGCTCCTCGATCTCGACTGTGTAGCCCCACTGCTCGCCAATCAGCGCGGCAAGCTCCGCTGCGATCGTCGCCTCGGCGTCCACTTCCTCCCCGAAGTCGGCGGCAGCCTGAACGACGTTCTCCGCATCGGTGTCGAGGGCCGTCGCAAAGTCAGCTACGCTCAAAGGGGCCTTGAGCTTGACGTGGTCTTCCTCTTCGGCGACCTCCCCCGCCCGCTCGGCCGCCGCGGGCGGCCGCGGGGCCGTTTTCTCGACCGGCGCCGACTTCGGTTTCCTGGGCTTTGCTTCCTTCGGAGGCGCCGCTGGAGCCGGTTTCTCGGGTTCCGGGGGCGCCTCGACCTCCGGGGCCGGCTCTCCACTGAAGCGGGAGCGGATCTGGGGCAGATAGGCAGGAGGCACCGAGGAGCTTGCCGTCTTGCCGCCCACACCCAACTCCTCCAGGAAGAGGAGGATGTCTTTGCTCTTCACACCGAGTTGTTTCGCGAGCTCGTGAATCCTCATCTATCGCTCGTCTGACCTCGTCGCCGCCGCGCCGCGCTCGGTCTCGCCAGCCTGCGCCCTGATCGCTTCCGCCACCTGCTCGCTCACCCTGACGCCGAGCGCGCGGCCGAGCTTTTTCTGCCCCAGAGCCTGCTCGACGCACTCGCTCCGGCGGCACACGTAGGCTCCGCGGCCCGCCACTTTGCCGGCGACGTCTACCTGAATCTCCCCGGTCGGAGTGCGAACCACGCGCAGCAGCTCCGCCTTGGGTCGGACCTGGCGACACGCCACGCAGCTCCGCTGCGGAATGTGGCGCGGCCGCCTCATTGGCTCTCCTGACGTGCTGCCGACTCCTCCTCCGTGGACGCCCCTTCGACCGCAGAGGCGGCTGCTGCTTCTTCCGCAGGCGCCGCGGCCGCTTCCGGCGCCTCGGCATCGCTCTCAACAGCCTCTTCCTCGCCAGTCGGGGCCGCCGCAGCGGTTTGCTCTTCGCGGTCTTCTTCGGGGACGGCATCCTCTGCTGGTGGGGAGGACACCAGAGGAGTGGCTTGTGCCGCCTCGCCCGCCTCGGCGACCTGGGGAGACTCCGGTGTCACCGGCTCCTGCTCGGCCGTCTCCGGTGCCTCTGCCGGCGCCGCGGCTTCATCGCCCCGCGCTGCCTCTTCGCGGGCCTCCAAGGCCGCCGCAGCTTCTGCGGCGGCCGCCTGCTCGACCATCTGCGCCTCGCTCCGTATGTCGATGCGCCAACCGGTAAGGCGCGCGGCGAGGCGGACGTTCTGGCCCTCTCGCCCAATGGCCAGGGAGAGCTGGTTGTCGGGGGCGACAACCGTCGCTGAATGGGTCTCCTCGTCAATGATGACGCGGCTCACCTTGGCCGGGCTGAGAGCGCTTGCGACGTACTTCGCGGGATCGTCGCCCCAACGGACGATATCGACCTTCTCGCCGCGGAGTTCGTCCACGACAGCCTGCACCCGGCTGCCGCGATGCCCGACACACGCGCCGACGGGATCGACATTCTCCTGCTTGGAGGCGACGGCGACCTTGGACCGGGCGCCGGCCTCACGCGCCTGAGCCTTGAGCTCGACGACCCCCTCGTGCACCTCCGGCACCTCCAGCTCGAACAGCCGCCGAAGCAGCCCCGGATGACTGCGCGAGACCAAGACGCGGGGCGTCTTGGTCGTACGCTTCACTTCGAGTATGTAGATCTTGAGCCGCTCGCCGATGCGGTAGGAGTCGAGCTGGCTCTGCTCGGAGGCGGGCAGCACCGCCTCCACTCTCCCCATGTCGACGAAGACGGTCCGTCCCTCGCGCCGCTGCACCACCCCGGTAACAACGTCGCCGTCGCGGTTGCTGAACTCCTCGAAGATAATCTCGCGCTCCGCCTCGCGGATACGTTGAGCGACCACCTGCTTGGCGGTCTGCGCGGCGATGCGCCCGAACTCGGAGGGGCTCACCTCGATGTCGAGGTATTCGCCCTCCTCGACCGTCGGGTCAAGGCGTCGTGCGTCCGCCAGGGACATCTCGACGTGCGGGTTCTCGACGTGCTCGACGACGCGTTTGCGGCTGAACACGGTCGCGGTCCCGTCGTCCCAGTCGATGTCCACATGTATCTCGCAGGTCGCGCCGTGATGTTTCTTGTAGGCGGAGACGAGCGCGGCTTCGATGATCTCGCTCAGGGTGTCGAGCGGGATATCCTTTTCCCGGCCTATGTCGCGCAACGCCTGCACAAAATCGACCTGCATTTCTTCCCGCTTCCTAACGCTGAAGAGTGGGACTACGCCCACTCTTCGGTCAACGAGAAAAAGCCTCGCGTCCGGGCTCAGTATAGCACAGGCCGCGCGGGTTGACAAGCCAGCGCGGGCAGCCGAAGACGCAAAGTCTACTCACACCGCATAGACACGAAACCTTCGAGCTGGGCCAGCTCGGGGCCGATTTCCTCGATCTCACAAGCGCCATGCAGAGCCACCCGAAGCTGCATCTCCTGAACAGCCCCGGGCCCGATCTGGGCAAGCTCAACCGACTCCACCTCGGCACCGCGCCCCTCGAGCAGCCTCTCGACCTCTCTAATCCGCCCGGGACCGCCCGCAAGTCGGAGGGTAACCCGTGCCAGCCGCGCGCGCGACAGGATGCGCCGTTCTGCGCTCCGCAAGACGGTCAGCGTCAGCAGGACGACCATCGTCGCCAGGCCGCCGACCAGGAACGCGCGGCCTCCGATGCCGACGCAGATCCCGATGGCCGCGACCGCCCACAGGCTGGCGGCCGTTGTGAGCCCCCTGACGACGTTGCCGTGCCGGATGATCGTGCCGGCTCCGAGGAACCCCATTCCAGTCGCAACCTGCGCTGCCACCCGGCCGGGGTCGGAGGTCGGACCGCTGAAGGTCAAGGAAGCAAGGGTGTACACGGCCGACCCGACACACACGAGCACATGAGTGCGGAGGCCGGCAGGGCGATCCCGCGCCTCTCGCTGCCAGCCGACCACACCGCCAAAGATGACGGCGACGACGAGTTTCACCAGCACGCTCAGCGGTTCAGGCATGACCTCACCCAGACAGATTACTTGCCAGCAGCTCCCGCAAACTCTCGGCGGCCCGCTCCGCTGGAACGGTCCTGGTTTCGCCAGCGCGCCGCCTGACCTCGACGTTCCCTTCGGCGGCAAGCCGGCCCACCACGACCTGCCCCGGGATGCCGATGAGGTCGGCGTCCTTGAACTTCACCCCCGGGCGCTCCTGGCGATCCTCAAGGAGTGTCTCGAAGCCGTCCTCCTGAAGCTCCCGGTACAGCTTCTCGGCCAGCTCCCTCTGTGTGCTGTCGTCCTGGTTGACGAGGATGATTTCCACCTCGTAGGGGGCGACGACGACCGGCCAGATCAGCCCTGACTCGTCATTGAAGTGGTCGGCGATAGCAGCCATGGCACGCGTGGTACCGAAGCCGTAGCAGCCCATGATCATCGGCTTGCGCTGTCCGTCCTCGTCCAGGAAGGATGCCTCGAGGGGCTCGCTGTAGAGGGTGCCCAGCTTGAATACGTGTGCCATCTCAATCCCGCGATAGCCCCGCAGCGGCTTTCCGCACTTGGAACAGAGATCGCCGGCCTCGGCATGTCTCAGTTGCGCCCAGCGAGAGACCTCGAAGTCGCGATCCCAGTTCACATTGCGCAAGTGCACGTCTACGTCGTTGCCGCCCGTCACGAAGTTCCGCTCGCCTCGCAGTTCGTCATCGGCAACGATCTCGGCCTCCTTGAGGCCGACCGGGCCGGCGAACCCCACGGGCGCGCCGCTCACGCGCGCGATGGTCGCGGGATCGGCCATCTCGAGCGTGACAGCGCCCAGCGTCTCCTTGAGCTTGTCCTCACTCAGCTCACGGTCTCCCCGCACCATGGCCGCCACGACCCGACCGTCCGCCTTATAGATGAGCGTCTTCACAAGGCGCTCCGCCGGGACGCCCAGGAACTGGGTCACCTGCTCGATGGTCCGCCGGTCTGGGGTCTCCACGCGCTCGATCGGCTCCGGCGACTCGCTCGGTCCGGTGAGGTCAACCGGCCCGAACGATGCCATCTCCGGCGTGGCATCGTAGCCGCAATCATCGCAGCAGAGGTAGTGGCTTTCCCCGGTCTCGCACGGCAGGGCGAACTCCCGGGTGTCCCATCCACCAATACCCTCGCCGGAGGCTTCCACCATCCGGTAAGGAGTGCCCAGCCGCTGCATGATTCGGTGGTAGGCCTGGACCATTGCGTCGTACGACGCATCCAGGCCCTCGAGGTCTCTGTCGAAGCTGTATGCGTCTTTCATGGTGAATTCGCGGGCGCGAATGAGGCCGCCGCGGGGACGGATTTCGTCCCGGAACTTGACCTGGATCTGATAGAGGGTGAATGGCAACTCCCGGTATGAGCGCACCGACGAGCCCACCAGGTCGGTGATGACCTCCTCGTGAGTGCCGCCAAGAAAGAAGGTGCGGCTGTTGCGGTCCTGAAGGCGCATCAGCTCCGGGCCGTACGACTCGCTCCGGCCGGTCTTGTCCCAGAGCTCGAGCGGATGCAGGGTCGGCAAGAAGAGCTCTTGGGCACCCGCCGCGTCCATCTCCTGCCGCACGATGTTCTCGATCTTCTGCACGACGCGCCATCCCAGCGGCAGCAGCGAGTAGATCCCCGCCGACAACTGCCGTATGAAGCCCGCGCGCAGCAAGAGGCGGTGGCTGGCCAATTCGACGTCGGCTGAGATCTGCCGAAGTGTCGGGGCAAAGAGATGTCGGGTCCGCACGGCCGTGCTCCTGTCAGGATGTGCTGGATGCGCCTTCTTTGCGGCCAATGTCCTTTCCGCAGAGGAAGGCGGTCGTGATGTCGGCGCGGTTGATCTCGTGCTGATACATCTCCGTAGCGCGAAAGAGCTTAATCGCGGTCTGATCGTTCAGCTCCTTGAGCCGCCGAAGCAACTGGTAACCCGGCCCCTTCGGTGCCTCTCCCAGCAGAGCCTGCGCCGCCGAGCTGGACATGAAGCGCTCGTGGGCGGCGCGGTCGGCCTCAGCGAGCAGAGGCTCGAGGTTGTCCCATTCTGCCTTCGTCAAGCGGCCGCTGTGCGCCATCACATCCTCCTAACCAGCTTCGCTTTGCGCGACCGCGATGCCGCGTCAGGTTCCTCGCGGCGCCGCGACGGCCATCACGAGCTCATCCTGCGCCAGACCCGCAAGCTCGGCCTCACCAAGCGAGAGGACCTGGGCCGCGTCGACCAGTCCGGACAAGTTGACAATTCTGCCCCTGACCCCGAGGAAGAGCTGAGGCAGCTCGGCCCCGGCATCTCCGTAGCGGGTCGCCTTCCCTAAGATGTCGGCAACGGCCTCCCGCGCTCGACCGGCCTGGAAGGTGCGCGCCACGCCGCGCGGCAGCACCAAGCGGACTACGCCCTGCCGGTCCACAACCGCGATCCCCTGGCCGCGCTCCGTCAGCAACCCGAAGAGACGCTTTCTCTCCCAGCCGGCGCGGTAGGCCTCGAGCAGTCCGGCATCGGCGGCCAACGCGACCTCATCGGAGGTTGCGCCGAGTGACTTCGCCGCCGCCGACCTCCGCTCCTGGTCGGTCGCTGCGGACTGGGCGGGATCGCGCTCCCGCAGCTCGGTCTGTCCGCTGGCAATGGCGCGCAGCACCGCGCTGCGCGCATCGTACTCCACGTCCACGGCGACGGCTGCGGGGTCTGCGCCCGCACGCACGACGGCTTCGACGGCCTCTCGTCTGATGCGAAGGACGTCTTCCTCGGTGGCACTGGGGACAGTGCGCTCGACGACCTCTCGCACGAGGGCCAGTGCTGTTCCTATGGCGGAGATGACGGGGGCATTCGGGGCGAGGCGGACGGACATGCCCAAGGACTTCCCGACTGCCGGTACGAGCGCGCTCGCACCGCCGCCCCCTGCGATGAGCTCGGTGGCCGCCCGGTCCATCTTCCTGACGGCGATCAGGTCTTGGACGACGCGCGCTGCCTTCGCCGCCGCCACCTGTAGCACCGACTCGGCAGCGTCCTCGGCGGAGGCATGGAGGCGGCCGCCAAGAGCGCCCAGAGCCGTCCGGGCTGCCACATCGCTGCCGCGGGCGAAGTCGTCCTCGGGGACCTGCCCGGCGAGGTTGGCCGCACAGGTGAGCGTCACCGCCACAAGGCGGTCTCGGCCGGTGTTCAGCACTGCGTAGTCGGACGGATCGCCCGACACGGGAGCGACCAGGGTTAACTGCGGCTCACCGCCGGACAGATCCTCTGGCTCGGTGAAGCAGGCATAGGGAAGGCCGGCGACATGGGCGCTGCGGGGCCCGACATCGAGGACGGCGCCATCTCGCACCCGGGAAAGCGATCCGCCGGCCACGCCAATGGTCCGCACGTCGAGCGTGCTGAGGAAGAGGCGATGCCCGCCGACCTCTGCCGATCGCAAGAGCGCGCGCCCGTGCTGAATGGCCGAGATATCGGTGCTCGTGCCGCCGACTTCCAGGAAGACACCTTCGCTCACTCTCGCGTACATGAGGGCAGCGGCGACGCCGGCCGCCGGCCCCGAGAGGAGGGTGAGCAGGGGACGGCGCCTCATGTCGCCAACCGTCATGACGCCGCCGTCACTACGCACGACCATGAGGGGGGCCGTGATGCCGATGTCGCGCGCGGCCTCCTCCGTGAGATCCGCGGTGGCGATGGCTCGCGGCAGGAGGCTCGCATTGATGGCCGCCGTGCGCGTGCGTACCCGTAGACCGTAGCGGCCGGAGATCTCGTGGGTCCCGGCCGTGACGAGTCCCAGTTTCCCGGCACGTTCCATGATGAACTGCTCTCGACCCGGGTCGTCAACAGAGAATGCCTCCGCGGCAACCACCGCCTGAGCGCCGGCATCTCGCATGTCGGAGAGCGCGGAATCCACGGTTGACTCGCTCAGCGCGTTGTGGTCGAGGAACGTGTGGACAGTGTGCAGTGTGCGGTCGGGTGCCAGGGCGATGTCGCCGAGGTTCGTCTCCTTTGCTGCGCGGCGGCCCTCGAATCCCGAGCCTGTGGCGATGATGCCGACAGGCGCTACGTCGCCTTCCAGCAGCGCATTCGTGACCTGCGTCGTGCTGTAGGCGAGAAACGCAATTTGCTCGGGCTCGACCTTGGCCTCGGCCAACAGGCGTCGCAAGGCCTGGATGACACCCTCGGCGACCCCGCGGGCGGCGCGGTGGGTGGTGGCAACCTTGGCCTGTGCGGCAAGCTCCAGGCGCGCCGCCTCGAGCGCCACGGCGTGGGTGAAGGTTCCCCCAACGTCTATGCCTATGCGATAGCTGGCCATTGCCTGGGCAGCGCAGCCGGAGCTAGATGGTCTTCTCTTGCACGAGCAGGCCGCTCAGATAGACGCGAATGGTGATCTCCGGCCCCTCGCCGGCGATGGTCTGGACGATCCTCTCGCCGGGCTGGTGGAACTTGCGATAGGCCGTCCGCTCTCCGCTGCGGTCTTGGACGCTGATGCGGACCTCCTGGAGGCTCGCGCCCGGAGGCACGGTGTAGCTGACCTCCGCGCTCCTGGCATCCGCCCCAGCCGGCCGTCCGCGATCGAGCTCCACGTGGGGCCGGGGTCCTTTGCTCACCCAAAGCTCCACGGCGGTCCCACGCGGCACCTTCTGGGCCGGTTGCGGGACTTGCCCGACCACGTATCCGATGGGAACCTTCTCGTGGTAGCGGGCGGTCTCGCGGCCGACGGAAAGCTTTGCTTGGCGCAATAGGGCGCGCGCTCTGTCGACCGACATCTCGCGGACGTCGGGCACCACCGACCAGCGAGAGCCGGCGCTGAGGCTGAGGCGGACGATTCTGCCCACCTTGACCTTCCTGCCCGGCGGCGGCTCGCCTGACAGGACCGACCCCTCGGGGATTTCCTCATCGTATTTCCGTCGCACAACCTGAGGCTGAAGCCCCGCTGCCTCGAGGATCTTCCTCGCCTCGGTTTCCGTCATCTTCAGCACCCTCGGCACCTCGACGGCCTTCGGGGCGGTATGCTCCCAGTACCAGAGCGTGCCGTGGTAGGCCAGAGCGAGGAAGCCGATGATGGCGAGCAGCTCCAGGAACTGCGGCAGCAGGGCCCGGTTCGGCCGCCGACGCGCCGGCCACATGCCGAGCCTCGGACTCGTCGAAGAGGGTCTTGTCCGGGATGAGGTCCCCATCAGGCTCATACCCTAGCGCCCGCTCCGCACGCGGGCAATCGCAGCCTGGTGCTCGGCGAAAGTCCTGCTGAAGACGTGCGAGCCATCCGCCCGGGCCACATAGTAGAGGTAGGGAACCTCTGCGGGATCCATCGCCGCGCGGAGGCTGGCCTCACCAGGACTGCAAATGGGTCCTGGGGGGAGTCCAGGGTGCAGATAGGTGTTGTACTCGCTCTCGACGGACAGGTCCTCATGGGTGAGCCGGGACTTCCGCTTGTCTCCAAGTGCGTACTGAACAGTGGCATCACACTCCAGACGCTGACCTCGTCGGAGCCGATTCACGAGCACTCCGGCGATGACGGCTCGATCTTCGTCGACCTTTGCCTCTTCTTCGACCATGGAAGCAAGTATCAGGATATCGCGCAAGGTTCTCCCGCGATAGGTAGATGTGCCGTCGAACAGACCATCCCACACGACGTGCTCGAACCGCCGCAGCATCTGCACGAGTATGTCCCGCTCGCCCTCGCCGGCATCGACGCGGTAGGTGTCCGGGAAGAGATACCCTTCCAGGGAATCCTTCGGCAGAGGGAAGGCGACCTCAAACGCGGCCGCGTGCCGCGCGAGATGCAGAAACTCGGCGGCATCTCCCAAACCTGCCTCCTCCATGCATGCTGCCACCTCAGCGAGCGCGTGGCCCTCTGGTATGACCAGCCACCGCCATGCCGTCCGAGAGCCGCGGCAGAGCGCATCGAGGATCTCCAGTGCGGTCATGCCGGGGTCCAGCTCGTGGCGTCCGGCCTGGATGTCTCGCCACTTCCCCGTCAGATAGGCGGCGGCGACGAGCGCATTATCATCTTGGATCAGCCCCAATTGCCACAGCATGTGGGCGACGTCGGACACCGACTGGCCGGGCGATATCCTGACAAGCCGCGGGTCGCCTCGGCCTGCAGGCGTGACGAGGGTCCGTATGCCTTGAGCCACGATCAGGCCGAGGGCGGCTGCCAATAGCAGCACGCTCGACCACAGGATCAGGTTCGAGAATCGTCGTGCTCGCTTCATGTCTCCGCGCTCTTACGCTGCGCGTCGAGGTAGCTCTGAAGTATCAACGAGGCGGCCACTGCATCGCGGACTTCCTTGCGGCGCTGGCGGGACCGATCAGAGGCGAGCAGGGCGCGCTCAGCTTCAGCCGTCGTGAGGCGCTCGTCCCAGAGGTCGACCGGCAGCTCCAGCGCCTTCCTCAACGCGGCCGCAAAGCGACGGGCACGCCGCGCAGACGGCCCGGCCGAACCATCCAAATTCAGCGGCAGTCCGACGACGACCTTCTCGACATGGCGGGACCGCAGGAGCTCGCCGATACGTTCCATGTCCTCCGCCCGCGAGGCGCGCTCGATCACGGTGAGCGGCCGCGCGATGTGTCCATCCGGGTCGCTGGCCGCGACGCCGATGCGTCGCTCGCCGAAGTCGAGTGCGAGGACGGTCACGGGTGTGCCTCCACGGGGCGCGCAGCCACGAAGATGATCGCGCTCGCGGTAATCCCGAGTGCGGCGGCGGCCGCGATGACGCCGGAGTCGTTCACCACCATCGCGACGAGGGCCGCGATCGCAGCCCCCCGGATGCCCGCGGCGAGGGCGGGCCGCACAGCGAGTGATCGGCGGGCGGGCCGGCCGGCACCGAGCAGGCACCAGAGGATGGCAGCGAAGAGGATGATGCCGATGAGCAGCGGGACCCAGTAGGTGAGGAGGAGATGCCAGTTCATGGCGGCCTTGCGACGGACGGTGGTGGAGAGCATGCCGAGGTCGCCTGCGAAGAGGGCGGAGGCGTTTGCGCCGATGTGGGTTCGGTCTGCGGCCGGCCTGAGCAGGTCGAGCGCGACCGGCATGAGCGCGCTGGCAGCGAGGAGAACGGGGGCCACGAGAAGAGAGGTCTTCCAACCCTTTCGCCTCCACACGAGCCACAGGGCGACGAGCCCGGCGGCGGCCGCGAAGGCGCCGCCCCAGTTGGCCCCCCACCAGGGGGCGCCGATCACGAGCACCAGGAAGGTTCCGACAAGGGCGGCAGCCCACTTTGCTCGGCGCGCGATCTGCAGGAGCGCGCCCAGTCCGATGATAGCCATCGCTGCGAGGAACCCCATGTATTCGTTCCCGATTCCGTAGAAGCGCGCGCCGGACATCACGCCGAAGCCGAAGGTGGATCGCCGCATCAGGGGCGATCCCAACAGCACATCCAAGACGATCAGCCCAGCCCCCACCAGCATCGCCGCCGCAAGGGCCCTGGCCGAACGGCTTGCACGCGCGCACGCGAGCGCCAGCACCGCAGCAATCGCAGCCGCGGTGAGCAGGTGCAGCGCCGGCGGGTCGAGCCCGACGACCGGTGCGAGCAGCATGCCGATGGGCACGAGCGCGGCGCCCAGGGCGGCCGCGCCCAAGCGGCTCAGCCCCTGCGGCCACCAGAGCCCGAAGGCGAGCGCCGACAGGAGCAGCAGGCCGCTATAGGCCAGATACCATTTCCCGGCGGCAAAGCGCAAACGGTAGCGGGCGGTCAGTGTCTCGTCCAGTTGGTCTACGTGTCTCAGCGCGGTGTCCAGCTCGTCCAACTGGGCGAGGAGATCCGGCGCGGGGAGCGCCTCCATGGCCCGCCCGCTGATGGCTTCGTAGCGATGAGCGATGATATGCCATACATCAGGCCCTGCGGGCGCGACGACCCGATGGATGCCCCAGCTTGCGAGCACTGTTGGGGCGAAGTCGGCCGCGCTGACGAGGCCCGGCCAGCGCGTTGCGCTGCTCGTGAGCAGTCCAGGCGTCGCCTCGGGGTCGGCTGCGTGCACGACCACCGGGCCGAGAGATCGTTCAGGTGGACTCAGGTAATGAGGGGAGACGGGCGAGATGACGATGATCTGCGCGCGGTACCCCTTCAGCGCGGCCACCGCGTCGCCAATGATTGCATCTGCCGTGCGGAGTGCGGCGGCCTTGGCGGGGGAGAGGTCTCCCGGGGCCTTCGAAGGACTGAGGCTGTCTGCCCGCTCAGGGCCGCTGAGGTTGAGCAAGATGACGCGGTAGTGGAGCACAGCTTCGTGGAGGACGCCTCGGACGAACTCGGGGTCCAGCTCGCCGCCAGCCCCGGGCGTGGCGCGCAGGCTGTCGCCGATCCGGCAGTAGTCCACCTTGCCGAGGTCGTCCGCAACCACAAGCAGTCCGAAGCAGCGCAGCGGACCGGCCGCGGGTTGGTCGTCGCCGACCACCGCGGTGGCGAGGCCGTGAAACTGGAGCAGCCCGCCGAGCGCGCCGACCTGTGCTCCTGTGTTGGCCTCCTCGTTTGCGCGCTGGAGGGGCGCCAGGTCGACCTCAACACCCGCTTCGTCCCACTTGTCAATTCCTCCCATGTCGGCTGCGCCGACGGCCGGTCTCCCGGCACCCAGCGTCACCCACGTGCGGTGGGGATCCGCGTCCGACGGGGACGCGACGGGCATGAGGCCCACTGCGCCCCGCGCTATGAGGTCGTGGAGGTTGGGCATGTCGGCGGCGCGTAGCTCGCTCCAGCTCACCCGCGGGATGGTCACGATGAGGGTGCGAGGTCCGTTGGTTTGGGCCTCGTAGCGACGCGGATGGTCGGGCCTCGGCGCCAGGGACGCGGTGCCGAGAGCAGCACACAGGAGGAGCGCGCTGAGGCCCAGGAGGGCGACGGTGAGGGGGCGGGTTCTCGCCGCGAGCCAGCTAGCCTGTCTGTGCAGCGACCAGGTCCTTGACCTTGGCCAGCGCCTCATCGAGCCGCTCCGGGTTCTTGCCGCCCGCCTGAGCGAAATCCGGCCTGCCTCCTCCCCCACCCCCAGCAATCTTCGCCACTTCGCGGATGAGATTGCCCGCGTGGTAGCCGGCCTCAACGAGGTCCTTGGCGACCTCACCGACGAACTGCACCTTGCCTCCACGCTCGCAACCGAGGACGACGATGCCCGACCCGACTCGTTCCGTGACTTCGTCCGCCAGCGTGCGGAGGGCCTTGGCCGCCAGACCTTCCACGCGCGCGGCGACCACCTTCACGCCGTTGACGTCGAAGGCCCGCGCCGCGAGGTCTCCGGCGATCTGGCCGGCGCTCTTCTGTTGGAGGCGAGCGACCTCACGCTGCGCCGCGCGCAGCTCGGCATGGAGTGAGTCGATCCGCTCGACGACCTCCTGCGGACGGCATTTGAGAGTCCCCGCGGCGTCAGCGAGAAGCGTGCGCTGCCGCGCGAATAGGGCCTGGGCCTCACTCCCGGTGACCGCCTCAATGCGCCGGAGCCCGGCTCCAATACTGCCTTCGCTCACGATGGCGAACCCGCCGATGGCGCTCGCGCGCGGCAGATGGGTTCCGCCACAGAGCTCCTTGCTGAAGTCGCCGATCTGCACCACTCGAACCCGCTCGCCGTACTTCTCGCCGAAGAGAGCAATGGCGCCCCTGTCGCGGGCCTCTTTGATGCTCATCTCCTCACACCTGAGCTCATTGTCCCGGAGCGCGAGGTCGAGCACACCTTCCTCAATGCGTCGACGCTCTTCATCGGTGAGGGCCGCGAAGTGAGCGAAGTCGAATCGGAGTCGATCCGCGTCGACGAGAGAGCCGGACTGCACTGCGTGCTCCCCCAGAACCTGGCGCAGCATATGGTGGAGGAGGTGGGTGGCGGTGTGGGCGCGGGCGATGGCCTGGCGTCGCTGCTCGCCGACGCGCGCGGTCAGGCTCTGTCCGATTCGGACCTCGCCTCCCTTCACGCCGACATGGTGCACGTGCGCGCCTTCGACCGGGTAGTACGTGTCCAGGACATCGACGTGTGCGCCCTCACCCTCGAGCGCCCCCCGATCGCCAACCTGTCCGCCAGTCTCAGCGTAGAAGGGAGTGCGATCGAGGATCAGTTCCCCCTCTTCGCCCTGGGCAAGGCGATCGGTCGGCGCGCCGTCCTTGACTATGCCGATGACAGTGGCTTCGGCGGCACAGGTCTCGTAGCCCAAGAACGTCGTCTTGCCGACGAAGCTCTGATAGCCGGAGCGGGCAGCGAAGGTGAAATTCTCCTCTGCGCGAGCGCGAGCGCGCTGGCGCTGTGACTCCATTGCCCGCTGGAAGCCCTCTTCGTCGAGCGTCAGCCCATTCTCGGCCGCGAGGTCGGCGGCGAGGTCCTTCGGCAGGCCGTAGGTGTCGTGGAGCTTGAAGGCGTCTTCGCCGGGGAAGACACGGAGGCCGGCTGCCTTGGCGCGCTCGATGGCCGTCGTGAGAGGGCCGAGGCTGCGCTCGAGCGTGTCCTCGAATTGCCGCTCCTCCTGCCGGAGCCAAGTCGTGATCCTTTGCTGCGCGCCGCGCAGCTCCGGATAGACGTCTCCCATGGTCTCGACGACGCGGGGCACGAGCGTGTACAGGAACGGCTCCTCCAGGCCCAGCCTGCGCCCGAAGCGATAGGCGCGGCGAAGCACGCGCCGGAGCACGTAGCCGGCGCCCTCGTTGGACGGCGTAAAGCCATCGGTCAACAGGAAGACGAGGCCCCGAACATGCTCGGCGATGATCCGCGCGGCCCGCTGCCGCTCCTCATCCAACTCCTCAGGTAGCTGTGAGTTCGCGCGACGTGCGTGCCGCGTGACCGCTGACATGATGGGGGCCAGCAGGTCGGTCTCAAAGATCGAGGGCACCCCCTGTACGAGCGCGGTGACGCGCTCAAGCCCCATACCGGTGTCGATGCCGGGCTTGGGCAGCGGCTCGAGATCTCCGCTGTGCGTCTTGTTGTACATCTGGAAGACCAGGTTCCAGAACTCATTGAAGCGCGGGCAATCGCAGGTGGGGTTGCACCCCGGCCGGCCGCAGCCGCGCTCCTCGCCGGTGTCGAGATGGAGCTCCGTGTCCGGTCCGCACGGGCCGAAGTCGCCGACGGGGCCCCACCAATTGGTTTCATCGATGACGATGCGATCGGCGGAGACGCCGATGATCTCTCGCCAGATCTGGGGCGACTCATCATCGTCGGGGTGCACCGTTATCCAGATCTGCTCCCTGGGAAGCCGCAGCACATCGGTGACGTACTCCCAGGCGAAGGCGATGGCATCTCGCTTGAAGTAGTCGCCGAACGAAAAGTTGCCGAGCATCTCGAAGAAGGTGCAGTGCCAGGGGGTGCGGCCGACCTCTTCGACGTCGTCGGCGCGAAAGCACTTTTGGCAGGTGGCGGCGCGCGGGACCGCCGGCGGCACGTCGCCGCGGAACCAAGGCACGAACTGCTGCATACCCGCGCTGGTGAAGAGCGTGGTCTCTTCGCTCGGCTTGAGCGGCGCGCCGGGCAGGAGGCGATGGCCGCGATCGCCGAAGAAGTCCAGAAAGCTCTGCCGAAGCTCCCGGCTCGTCATGCCTGCGCAATCCTCCAGAGCAATGGGTAGACCTCTGCCGCGGGCAGAGGCCACGATGGCGGCCTGGCGAAGCAGGCCCGGCCGGTGCACCCGCGCGGAGACGCGCAGCGCACGGCGCCTATTATAGCAGAGTCACGCGCTCCCTGCATCGGCCGACTCGGGGGAGAACACTTCGGGCCAGAAGTGAAGCAGAACGACCTTTGCTGCACCCGCGAGGGGCACGGCGAGGATGATTCCGACGAACTTGAAGAGCGTCGCGCCGGCGAGGACGGCGAAGATCACGACGAGGGGATGCAGGCCGACTCGGCGCCCGATCACCCTCGGCGTCACCAGGTAGTCGAAGCAGATATTGCCGACCATGAGGATGCCGAAGACGATCAGGATACTGCCAAGTGCTTTCTCGGTGACCGTCATGGTGAGCACCACCACCACGAGCGCGGTCGGGAAACCGATATAGGGGATGATGTAGAGCACACCGGTCATAATGCCGAGCAGGACCGAGAAGGTGACGCGACCGATGCTCAAGACGATCACCGCGAAGATCCCGACAATGACCGCCATCGTCGCCATCCCCAGCAGGTATCCGCCGGCGACACGGTTGATATCCCGCAGCACGGCGCGCGTGGCGTCGTGCTGCCGCTCCGGGAGGAGCCGCAGGAATTGCCGGGCCAGGCGATGGTAGTCGCGCAGCACCCAGAAGGTGACGACGGGCGTGAGTATCAGCAGGGAGACGATCACAAGGGACCGGTTGAGCCACGCGACGCCCCCCTTGAGGATGCTCAGGGCGTATGCCTCGGCCTTCTCGCCCAACGCGCCAAAGGCGTTTCGGACATCCCCGGGCACCATGCCCACCAGGCGGCCCCACGTGACCACGGTCTCTTGGGCGTCGGCTGCGAGCTGACGGACTCGCGCCGCGTAGTCGTCATAGCTGGCGATGAGGTCGCGGGCCTGGGCCGCAAACGCCGGACCGAGCAGGAGCGCACCGGCCACAAACACCGCGAGGAAGACTCCGAACACGACGCCGATGGCGCGCCCGCGCGGCCACCCTCTGCGCTCGAGACGATCTATGCTCGGATTGAGCAGGTAGGCAATGACGGCACCAACAACGAACGGCAGCAATATCTGGCGGACGCGGTAGAGAAGCCAGATCACGAGAAGGACGGCGATGAGCGCAGAGAGCCATTTGGGCCAAGCGAAGAGGCCCTGCTCGGGCTGGTAGTCTTCGCCCCGACTGGCCATCGCTCGCATGGTTGCGGCGTGAACGACGGTGGTGACGTAGGCGATGATGGCGATTGCGATGAGGGCCACGAGAGCGGTTGGCAGGTCCACATTCCACCTCCCCAGCTTGGTCGTGCGACAAAGCAGAGGCACCGCGAGGGCACGATGCCGGACAGCGTGCACGTGAATGTGCTCAGGCGCTGTCTTGCTTCCGAACCCAGTCCCGCAGACGGGCAAGCGCGCGGTGTTGCAGACGCGATACGTGCATCTGAGAGATATCCAGCCGCTTCGCCACTTCCATCTGGGACAGGTTCTCGAAGAAGCGAAGCTCGATGATCCGTCGTTCGCGAGGCGGCAAGGAGCGCAGGGCCTCTCGCAGCCGAGCGCGGTGCTCGAAGCGCTCCATCTCTTCGTCCATCCGGCCGACGTAGTCGCCGAGCACGCCGCGGCTGTCCTCGGACTCCTCGCCCAGGGCACTGTCGAGGGAGGGAAGCTCATACAGGTCGCCGAGCTCCATGGCCTCCAGGGCTTCGCCTTCGCTCACCTCCAGGCGGTCAGCGATTTCGGCCACGGTCGGCGCGCGGTCGAGCTCCTGGGTGAGGGTGTCTATCTCCTTGTTGGCGGCCAGGTTCAGCTCCTGGAGACGCCGCGGCACCTTCACGGCCCAGCCGCGGTCTCGGAAGTGTCGCCTAATCTCGCCGACGATCGTGGGAGTGGCATAGGTTGCAAACCGGATGCCACGGCTCGGATCGAAGCGGTCGATGGCGTTGATGAGGCCGATCATCCCGACCTGGATGAGGTCTTCGACCGGCTCGCCGCGATTCGCGAACTTGCGGGCGAGGTAGTGCACCAGGTTGGTGTGGGCGAGGATAAGCTGCTCCCGGACCTTGGGGTCGCGGGCCCGCTGGTATTCCTCGAAGAGCTCAGGGGTCGCGGCGTCGCGTGTGCCGGAGCGCGCCTTCGCCGTGTCCTTCCGGGGCTCTTGCTCGTCGCTCTTTGCAGCTTCCGCGGCCTTGCGCCGCTGCATGCTCATTCTCCCGCCCGATACTTGACCATGCGCACGCAAGTTCCGGTTTCGGGATCGCACGAGACCTCCAAATCGTCCATGACCTCGCCGATGACCACGAGCCCCAGCCCGCCGGGACGGCCCCAGTCGTCCTCCTGGTCTTGCGACCGCGCGGGATCGAATCCCTGTCCTCGGTCGACGACCTCGATAGCGAGCTGCGCGGGCTCTACGCTGAAGCGCACGAGGATGTCCTCGCACGCGACGTCCGCGACGTGCTCGACCGCGTTGGCGCACGCCTCGCCGACGGCCAGCTCGATGTCCTTCATGACGTCGTAGGTGAACTCGAGCTGGGCGGCGATCGCGCAGGCCGCCATGCGCGCCACGCGGACGAACTCGGCCCTGCGGGGGATGCGCAGCTCGATCTGGTCGGGGGTAGCAGTCTTCATGAGCGTAGCTCCTCCAGGGCCGAACCGACGTCATCGTACAGCCTAAAGACATTGGTCAAGCCCGTGATCTCGAACGGGCGCCTCACCCGGGGCTGGAGGGCGGCAAGAAGAACCTCGCCGCCCGACTCCCTGATACGCTTCTGGAGACCGACGAGCGTGCCGAGGCCGGAGGTGTCTATGTACTCGGTCTGGCTGAGGTCAACGACGAGATGCCTCACTCCATCGGAGATGAGCTTGAGCCCCGCCTCCCGCACCTGCGTCGCATTCGCCACGTCCACCTCGCCGGTCAGCGCCAGCACGGCGAGGCCTTCGCCCTCCACGCGAGAATCGATTTTCAGCTGCGCGCTCATCGCACTCTCCTAACCCGCCTCCGTCTCACCAGCCTCGCCGGCGCCGGCGTCTCTTCTCCTACGGGTTCGCACGGAGGCGAGTCCCTTCCGTACGCCGGCTAGCCAGGAACCGATCTTGGCCACCGCCGGCTGGAGCACTCTCTGCGCCATCGACTCCGGCTCCAGCTTCTCGGTCAGCCGGTCGATCCTCTCCATACTCTTGGCCAGCGAGGCGAAGCCGTCATCAAGCTTCCCGATGGCACGGTGGGCTCCTCGCGCGGTATCCCCCAAAGCACGGATTGCGGCCGCGACGTCCGACTCGACGAGGCGGCTCACTTGGTCGGTCAGCCGGTGAACCCGCGTCACCAGGAAATAGACACGTATGGCCAGCGCTGCCAGCGCGAGCAGAGCAATTGCCGCGGCAAGCTGGACGAGTCCCTCCATGACTTCCTCCTATCCTCAGAATGCCGAATCGATGGTTCCTCCGGCGACGACTGCCTCCCCCCGGTAGCAGACCGCGGCTTGTCCTGCCGCGACCGCACGCTGTGGCTGCGCGAAGTCGAGCCTGACGCCGTCGCCGTCGGGCTGAGCCCGCGCCTCCGCGAGCGGGGCGCCGGACCGTACTTTCGCATCCACGGTCGTCCCCCCAGGCGGCAACTCGGGCAAAGAGACGTAGTTGACCTCTCGCATACGCAGGGCTCGCGACATCAGCTCATCATCTCCACCCACGATCAGCCGGTTTTCAGCCGCGTCGATCGCAATCACGTACAATGGCTCGCCGGAGGCCACTCCGAGCCCGTGCCGCTGGCCGATAGTGTAGCAGGCGATGCCCCGGTGCCTCCCGAGCTGCCGTCCCTCGCGGTCGACGATGGGCCCGGGGGCCGCGAGCTCGGGCCGGCGCTGCTGAAGATATTCCCGATAGCCCTGCCCCGCCAAGAAGCAGATCTCCTGGCTCTCGGGCCTGGCCGCGGTCGGGAGTCCAGCCTCGGCTGCCATCCGGCGCACCTGCAATTTGGTCATTTGTCCCAGAGGGAAGAGCGATCGAGCAAGCTGTTCCTGACTGAGGGCGTAGAGACTATAGGATTGATCTTTCGCGTTGTCAACGCCCGCGAGCAGCAGCCAGCGTCTGCTCCGCTCGTCATGTCGGGTGCGGGCATAGTGACCCGTTGCAAGCCGGTCCGCCCCGAGTTCCCTCGCTCTGCCGAGCAGCTCGCCGAACTTGATGAAGGCATTGCAGCGTACACAGGGATTCGGGGTGCGACCTCTCGCATACTCCTCGCAGAATGGGTCAATGACGTGGCGCGCAAACGGTTCCCCCAGGTCGAAGATGTGGTGCGGGATGTCCAGGGCTTGCGCAACTCGCGCGGCGTCCTCCACCCACCGCGGCGGGTCGCACTGGGTAGACTGCTGCGAGGTATCGCACGGCGCGACCCGCATCGTCATCCCGATGACCCGAAACCCCCGGTCGAGCAGCACGGCCGCCGCCACCGAGCTGTCCACGCCGCCACTCAACGCGACGGCGACGACCTCGCCGCTCATGATGCCGCGCGATCTCCCGCGTCGTCGTGTCCGCTCTCGCGACGGCGTCTGTCCCACTCCTCCATGCGCTGCCGGATCCGCTTCTCGTAGCCCTGCTCAGTCGGCTCGTAGTAGCGGCGCGACTTGGTGCCTTCTGGCAGGTATTCCTGCGGCACGAAGTGACCGGGGCCGTCGTGGGGATACTGATAGCCGTCACCGTGGCCGAGCTCCTTGGCACCCGGGTAGTTCGCGTCGCGGAGATGCCTGGGGACGGGAGGCACGGTCCTGTTGCGGACATCGTCGACCGCGCGCGCGATGCCGAGATAGGAGGCGTTGCTCTTGGGCGCGGCGGCGACGTACGCGGTCGCCTGAGCCAGCGGTATCTGGGCCTCGGGGAAGCCGACGTACTCGACGGCGTGGGCTGCGGCCGTGGCGAGCACCAGGGCCATCGGGTCGGCATTGCCACCGTCTTCCGCGGCCTGAATCACCAGCCGACGCGCGATGAAACGGGCGTCTTCGCCCGCGGAGATCATGCGCGCGAGCCAGTAGAGCGCGGCGTCGGGATCGCCGCCCCGCATGCTCTTGATGTAGGCGGAGATAACGTCGTAGTGCGTGTCGCCCGCCTTGTCGTACTTGAGCGCGCGCTGCTGGGCGGCGTCCTCGACCATCTCGAGGGTGATGATGCGCTTGCCGCCCTGCTCCAGAGCGCGCTGGGCCGCGGCCTCCAGCGCGTTCAGTGCCACCCGCGCGTCGCCGTTTGCGAGGTTGAGGATATGCTGGCGCGCTTCGGAGGCCAGCCCGACGTCCAGCTTGCCGAGGCCGCGCTCTTGATCGGCCAGCGCGCGGTCGACGATTGCACCGACCTGGTCTGCCGCCAGGGGCTCGAAGACGAAGATGCGAGAGCGGCTGACCAGAGGGGCGTTGATCTCGAAGTAGGGGTTCTCGGTGGTGGACCCGATCAGGACGATGGTGCCGTCCTCGACGAAGGGCAGGAATGCGTCCTGCTGGGCTTTGTTGAAGCGGTGAATCTCGTCTACGAAGAGGATCGTCTTCCGGCCCTGCGCGCGCACTCGCTCGGCGGCCTGCCGGGTGACGCGGCGGATGTCGGCCACTCCCGAGGTGACCGCGCTGTAGCTCTCGAAGTGTGCCTTGGTGCGCCGCGCGATGATGTGGGCGAGGGTGCTCTTCCCGGTGCCGGCGGGGCCGTAGAAAATGACCGAGGACAGCTCGTCGCGCTCGATGGCCTGTCGGAGGTAGGTCCCGGGGCCGGCGATCTGCTGCTGGCCGACGAACTCCTCGAGGATCTCCGGGCGCATGCGCGCGGCGAGCGGCATGGCCTCCGCGCGGACCTGCTCTCCAGCCCGGCGCTCTTCGGGGAAAAGGCTTTCGGCCGCACGGTCACCAGTCATCACGCTTTACCGCCGCGATGGTAGCACGAGGAGGAGGAGGGGGTCAATGTGGGCGCGTCGTCTCCGCTCACACTCATCACCGGGGCGATTCTAACAGGGCCCTGGAGGGGGGTCAAACTCTAGGGCGGGCATTCCCATGCCCGCCGTGTCTTGCGCGACTGGGCAGGGGACTCGCTCCTGCCATACGTACTGCTTCACGAGAGGCTAGTTTCACACCCCAGCGTTCCTCCGTCACGGTCCCTCACGGCAAGCGACCTGCGCGTTTCAGGACTTCCTCTACGGCTGGCCTGTCGTCGTAGAAGTCCTCCAGAATCCGCTGGACATAGCGATGGCTCTGCACAACATCCTCGGGAGAGACTGCCCTCCATTCTTCGTGGAGTATCTCATTGCCGAGCACACGCACGTCCTCCTGTGCGCGCTTCTTTCTGGACTCTGTGATGACAGCGTCTGCACACGCTTTGTCTATTTGGTCCTTCAGGTTCCTCTCAGCGACGTACCCGTTCGCCGAGAGCGTCTTCTCCAGAGCAGAGCGCAGCATCGCCGAAGCGGCACGGTAGGCACCGGCGGCCATACACGTCTCGGCCTCGCGGACCTCCGCTTGGATCTCATGCGGAACAGCTGTCGGCAGAGTCGCCCGCTGGGCGCACTTTGGGTAGAACTCGCCCAGCTCGCCATCAGACACCTTGCCCGCGCAGTGTATCTCCGCAAGACCGCCACGACCGCAGCTTCCACAACGGAACAGCATGTAGATGACGCGCGGATACCTGGTGCCCTCGAACTCGTGGTCTTCGTCCACGATCACAGACCCGTGTTCCCCCTGCGCTGATCTGAACTCAAAGGATGTCACCGCTCCTCCGCAGTCCGGGCATCGTGCTCGAACGTTACCATTGATGAAGCGAGGCTGCATTCCTCTTCTCCCTTCCCCTTAGTCGCGGCCGTACGCCCAGCATCTCACAGAGTTCAGACGTTCTGGTCACCCCTTGACATGCGCCTGTTCTCGGGGCTACACTTAAGTGGACGGCAGCTACTCTAAGCCTATTCTACAAGGCTTGGGGACCGTCGTCAAAGCTCCGCCGCTTTGCGGCAATCACGAGCAGAAAGGGTGGTGATAGCCATGGGAAAACGGAGTAAGGGGCTCCCACCGGGCGCCAAGGCCCCTGTTTCGGGTCAGTACCGGAACGCCAAGACAGGAGCCGAGGTAACCTCGGTTCGAGGGGAGCCACTTCCCCCCAGCCCCGTGAAAGGGGCACGCTACAACCTGGTTGACCGCACCAGGCATACAAAGCGGTAACATGCCTCGACTCCGGCGACATGGGTGGGCCTGAAGACGGCTCAGGTCCACCCCGCCGGGCCGACCCTTTGCGTTCTCCATCACGCCCAGCTAGGACTACCGCCTGTACAGCACCACGCCTCCCTCCCATGACCGAAAGAGTCCGTTGGGCAGGAGCCTTGGGCACCGAAGCTCTCCGAGCGAGGGCCGGTTGTCTCCTGTCACTGCCGCGGGCGCCTTCTGGAATAACCCACTAGGCTCCGTCCTCAGCCAAACGCAGTGCTTCTTCCGCGAGATCAAGGAACTTCTCCGCGCGGCATATGTGCTCGGCACTGTCAGCATTGCTCACCGCCGCGATGATAGCACGAGGAGGAGGAGGGGGTCAATGTGGGCGCGTCGTCTTCGACCCAAGCTCTGAGTTGCTCTGAAGGACACGTGCGAGCCTCAGCGAAGCTCGCGAGCGGGCTTCGGAAGGGATGCGTTTGCCATGAGATTCATACGCGACCGAGTTCTGGAGCGCGAGCTTCTCTGCGGCACCTGGCTCAACCTGGGGTCCAGCATGACCGCGGAGATTGCGGCTACAGCCGGATTCGATTGGGTGGTGGTGGACACGGAGCACGGGGCGGGGGACCACGAGAGCTGCTTGCACCAACTCCAGGCGATCGCAGCCGGTTCGGCGTCCCCCCTGGTGCGGATCGCCTGGAATGAGGCGCCGCGGTTCAAGCGGGTGCTGGACATCGGCGCGGCCGGGGTGGTGGTGCCGTACGTGACCAGCGCCGAGGAGGCGGAGCGTGCGGTTGCGGCGATGCGCTACCCCCCGAATGGCGTCCGCGGGGCGGCGAGCTTGCACCGGGCCGCCGACTTCGGGAGGAGCTTCGGCGAGTACCTGTCTTCCGCGAACGAGAAGCTGGTGACAGTGGTGCAGATCGAGACTGAGCAGACGCTTGACGTGGTGGACGAGATCGCCGCGGTGGACGGCGCCGACGTGCTGTTTGTGGGGCCGCTGGATCTGAGCCTGAGTATGGGCATCCCGCTCCAGTTCGACAGCCCGCGGTTCCAGCAAGCTCTGGCTCGGATTGCGGAGGCGGCCGGGAATCGGGGGAAGGCGGCGGGGATTCTGCTGAATAGGCCGGAGCAGATCGAGCAGACGGTTGCGGCCGGGTTCACGTTCGTCGGGCTCGGGTCTGACGGCGGGGTCGTGGCGGATGGAATGCAGCGTCTCGTCGGGGCTTTCGAGCCGTACAAGTCGTAGCGAGGGAGAGCGTGCTTTCTCACGTAGTGCGTGCGCACGCCTTTGTTGGGTGGTGCATCGCGGCGCTGTGCCTGCTTGCGTGCTCTTGTGGTTCGGCGGTGCCGCGGGAAGGCGACAGCGCTCCGATCGCGCGCGTGCCTGGGGCGCCGATCGAAGGCTGGCACCCCGTTGGGCTGTCCGGGGGCGGCGGCATGTTCGCGCCGGCGATCAGCTCCGTTGACCCGGATCTGATGGCAATCAACTGTGACATGTCGGGGGTGTACCTATCTCGGGACGGCGGACGGCACTGGGCAATGATCCATCACCGGCAACTGAGGTCGAACACCCGCTGCCGGCCGGGCTTCCATCCAAAGGATGCCGACATCGTCTACGCAGCCCATGGCTGGGGCGGGGAGCTCAGGGTGAGCCGCGACGGCGGCCGGCGCTGGGAGACGATCGGCAACCTGCCAGGCGGGCTCTGCGGCGAGATCGCGTTCGACCCGGACAGGCCAGCCCTGATGCTTGCCGGTACGTGGGAGGGCGTCTACCTGTCACGCGATGAGGGCCGGCACTGGCGCAAGTGCGAGGGTCCGAGCGGGGAGGCGCTGAGCTTCTTCGTGGACCGCACGAGCCCGCCGGATCGGCGGAGGCTCTTCGCGGCGACGAAGGAAGGCATCTGGCGGTCGCAGGACGGCGGGAGCGGGTGGCGGCGAGCCACCGTGGGACTGCCGGAGGGCGACATCCGCTCGTTCTGCGGGGGCTCGGACCCCCAGACAGGCCTGGTGATCCTCTACTGCGCGGTGCCGAGCCGGGCGGTGAGCGGTGAGTTCCGGGGCGGTGTGTTTCGGTCGCGCGACTTCGGAGAGAGCTGGGAGTCGGCGATGGGCGAGGGAATCAACACCGAGACGTCGGCCGCAGACCAGTGGGCAGAGGGCGAGACGGCTCAGTACTGGCACGTGCGAACGACCGACGTAGACCCGTTGGTAGTGTATACAATGAACGCGAGCACGGGCTTCTGGCCGCCGCACCACGCGACGGTGTATCGGAGCGAAGACGGTGGCGACTATTGGCGGGCGACGATGTTCCCCGACCCGCGGCGCGAGCCGTACAACGTTACGCCGAACTGGTCTACGGTCTCGATGGGGCGAAGCGAGCCGCATGTGCCATATGGAGCGGCCATCTGTCCGACCGACCCAGATCGGCTGCTGCTGACGACGAGCTTCGCGTATGGGACGTACGATGCTGGGGAGTCGTGGTTCAGCGCGCACACGCTGCTCGCGCCCGGTGAGGAGCCGGAGCCACGGTCGGCCTGGCTCTGCAACGGCCTCGTGGTCACCACGACGTGGCACTACTACGTCGATCCACACGAGCCGAACCGGCACTACATCGCCTACACCGATATCGGATTCGCGCGGTCGCTGGACGCGGGGCGGTCGTGGGCCTGGTGGGAGCAAGACAAGTGGGCACCGTGGCGGAACACCTGCTACGAGATCGCGTTCGACCCCGACGTGCCCGGGAAGATGTGGGGGGCTTTCTCGAACGTCCACGACATCCCGAACGACAACATCATTATGAACCGGCACGGGGCCGAGGGGCCGGGCGGAGTGTGCCTGTCCACAGACTTCGGGGTGAGCTGGCGGGCGACCAGCGCGGGGCTGCCGGAGGCGCCGTGCACGTCGGTGGTGCTGGACCGAAGCAGCCGAGAGGGCGCGCGGACGCTGTACGCGGGTGTGTTCGGCCACGGCGTCTTCAAGTCGGCGGACGATGGGAGAAGCTGGGTGAAGAAGAGCCGGGGCCTCGGCGCGCCGGAGAACATGCGGGTGTACCGAGTCGTCCTGCACCAAGACGGGACGCTGTTCGCGCTCATCACGGCGAAGCGAATTGGTGAGACCTTCGTTGGGCAGGGAGCGGGACTGTATCGCTCTGGAGACGACGCCGAGTCGTGGCAGTGCATCACACGGTCTCTGCCGCTGCGCTGGCCGAAGGACGTGAGCGTGCATCCGGAGTCGAGCGACATCATCTTCATTGGGGCGGCGGATGCGAACGACGAGCGGGGCGGGCTATACCGCACAACGGACGGCGGGGCCGCTTGGAAGCTGGTGACCCGGAAGGGCACGCAGCATTTCGGCGCGTACTTCCACCCAGAGCGGCGCGATTGGGTGTACCTGACCCTGTGCGAGCACGCGCCCGGTCCGTCACTCTGGCTG
>Ga0180438_10002207_pt1 | contig 32503 bp, 32 predicted proteins | sample SS_ome_12_FD_132455 | JGI IMG/M metagenome (GOLD analysis project Ga0180438, IMG submission 132455) | Hypersaline lake sediment archaeal communities from the Salton Sea, California, USA - SS_3_D_2 metaG | ecosystem: Environmental > Aquatic > Non-marine Saline and Alkaline > Hypersaline >... | reverse complement strand
GCTGAGAGGACAGCCACCGTTCTTGTGTTTGTTGTACTTTTTGAAGTCGATGAGGCTGAGGATGTCGCCATGCATCAGGAAGTCAGCGACTTCCTTACCTACCTGAGCAACGAGCATTTCTTCTTGCTCGGCGGGAAGGCTTTTGGTGTCAGCAGACGTTGGGGTAGTACAGTGCACTCTGATCCAGCACTGCTTGATCTTGTCCCAGCTGGTATCTTCGAAGCTAGCATTGATGGGAGTAATGTTGACTTCCACGGTCTCCCAATCGTTGTGGGAGCGTGTGAGCACGCGAGACCAGGTTCCCCAGTACTTGCTGTAGTAGAACATCTTTGCCTCCTGGAGGTTTTCTCCGACTGAGTTTTGAACCCTCTCCATCTCCACGGAGATTTGGTCATCTCGTGGAGCTGATCACCCCTTAAAAAGGGGAAGAGACCAGTTACGGAGTAAGTATTTGTGGCAGGCGCGGGCGGTCCTTTTGCACCCTGTATTCAACAGAGTACATAGAATAAAGAACCACTTACATACTATATTAGTGAGCTTGACTTGTATTATTTTAGTGAACTGACTTAGCTTATTTAGTCTGGCTCCACGGTTGTGGAACCACACTTTAGATAGCTACCCCTCCTTCGACATAACTGGTTAGTTAGTCTCACTCGTGGGGTATTAAGGCGTATATTAGGCCAGAGGTCCTCCTCTTGTTCTCCTCGACTCTGGCTTACTTTCCAGCTATTGCTGGAATGTGGTATCAACTTGAGGAGACTATTCCCCCCTTCGGGGGGTTCCTCTTTCTGCTGAAGACAGAAAGAGCCCTCGCTTCGCTCGGGGGTTTGTTTCCCCTTTATTCTATGTACTAGGAAAACGACACTTTATTGGCTAGAAAGTAAAGAAACTGCCCGTTTTTAAAGGAAAACAAAAGAAAGGGGAGCCCAGGCGAATTCCCAGGCTCCCCTTGCAGGAAAGGAGGCAGATCCTGCTGTGTCGTTAAGTTTGAGAGTCGTACTTGTCGGCTGCCATCTCCCACGCGTCGACCCAAAACAGACAGCGACGCACCTCGTCACTGTCGAGGTCTTTCTCCTTGCTGACGTAGTAGAGACGCATCACTGCGTCCAACTCACGTCTGGATGCGCGGGTGAAGCGGCTGGGTTTGCTCTCCTCGTCCATCATCTGGACTCCTTCTGGCGCTTCCACTCCTCGGCGAACACCCGGCCGGTCGCTTTGGCACCACTGGCTACCTGCTTGGCCGTCCATACCAGGCCGAACAGGGTGCCCTTACCAGCAACTCGCGCTGAGGTGGCCAGGACTTCCCCGAACTTAGCTGTGTTCTCTGCTTGTTTGGTTTCTTCGCTCATCACTTCTCCTCCTCGAGTTTCTTGCACTCGTGCTCTGCTTTGGCCATCAGGTCGATGACCGCCACGTCCATCTCGTGACCCTTGTTGATCACGTAGGTGATGTCATGCGTTGCGTCATACTTGACGCTAGCCTCACCAGGCTGGAACACGACGTGATCGATCTCACACCCACAGAAGGCTACAGCATGCTCGTAGTCTCCGAGGGCGACGATTCCCTTGCCTGAGCTGAATGCCAGGACGAAGAGCATCAGGGCGGCGAAGACAGTGATGAGGATCGTTGAGGTCTTGAGTGCACTCATGGCTACTTCTTCTCCTTCTGATTCTCGACGTGTCCGACGAGTCCACCCATTGCGGCACCCAGAGGGATTGCCACCGGAGAGCACAGGAAGTTGATCGGAGCAGCCGGAATGAGGACCAGTCCCAGTCCGAAGCCGCTGACCGTCAGGGCAGCGGTCTCGAGGCTGTGGCATTCGTTTGCCTTACTGATTGCCAGGCCCATGAGGGCACTGTGCACGGGGTAAGCGATTGGTGCGACCAAGGCAGCTGCTGCCCAGTAGATCGTTACACCAGTTCCGACTGCCACGCCCGTACCTGCGTTCTTGATGATGTTCCAGATTTTCTTCTCAGCCTTGGTCATGACTTGTCTCTCTTGTCTGTTGGTTAGAATTAAGCCTGAGAACAGGGGTTGGACCTGTTCCCAAGCCTAGCCCAGTTTAGTTGTTGTCCGAAGACGCCAGGTCGGGGCCGAAGGACCTGAAGTGATCAGCCTAGCCAGTCCCCAGTGGAACTGATCTAGGTCTTATGATTTCAGTTGCAGGTGGATGCTTCGATGACGACGTATTCCACGTCTCCAGAGTCATCACACCCTTTGAATCCAGTTTCGTCGTACATGCAGCCGCACACCTCTCCGTCGCGACTGATGACCTTGATCGCATCTCCGGTCTCTGCGAAATGCGCAGCAGTTCCGAGAAGTCCACCGATGACGAGAATCATGAGGAAAGTTTTCATCTTGGCTCAGCCTCCTTAGTAGCCTTTCGTTCGTTCAGTTCCTACTATTTACCGTTTAGGACTTCCAGAGCCATGTGTGCTCTTACGGGATTGATGAGCTGTCCAGCAATGCTGATCTGACCCTGGTGCAGCTTGACGTTAAAGCCAAAGCTAGCTAGCTCAGCAGCCATCTCTACGATGCGCCCGCTGTTGTATGGACAGGTTGGCCGATGGCTGTTCTCGTCGTCCATGTGCCCATCGCAGAACTTGCAGCGCATGATCTGGGTTTGACGCATGCCGAATCTGAGCTCCAGATTCATGTTACATCTCCTCCTGTCGACGTTGCAGGTCGGCGAGAATCTCTTCCTCTTCCTGTTTGAACCTAGCCTTGCACTTGTCGCACATGACAGGCTCACCAGGAGCTGGTGGTCCACCGAACTCTTTGTCGTAGTCCACGACTCCGTTGTCACAGAATTCGCATCTGTACATATCTGCCTCCTGTTGTTGCAGACCTAGCACTGCCTGGGTTCGGACCAGGATCAGCGCTAGTCCTGAGTCTAATGCGTAGCTTGTAGACTATGCGTAGCTGAGGTCGTGCTCGTCCAGGAGCTCCATGAAGTTGCGGTCCAACTCCTCCCACTCAGCCGCCAGCTCAGCCTCAGGCCTGTACTGGTCAGTGACGTCACGCACCGGAGCCACGTAACCATACGTACGGACAGGTAGTTCTTCCACCTTGTCCCGCTCGTAGGTGTCGGGCTTGGAGAAGGGGTCAGCGAGGTGACTGTCCCGCAGACACTCTTCCGTGTTGATGGGATCCATCAGCAGACTCTGGTCGTCGATGTCCTCGGGATCGAGCTGCACGAAGAGGAGATAATCCTCGTCGTTCATCAGGTCGAAGTACTCGCCCCAGAGACGTCCGTGTCCAGCCATGGAGCACTGAGTGAACTCACTGCAGCCCGCCTGCAGCTCCCACCACAGATCCCACAGGACCTCAGCCTCAGCCTTGCCGTGGAGATCGAACTTGGCATACTCAGCCTTGAGCTTGTTGCTTGCAGCCTTGGCCTTAGCCTTGAGCTCGTTGAACTCCTTGTACGCCTTGTCACGCTTCTCCTTGACCGGCATGGTCTGACGCCAGAAAGTCTTCTTCCAGCGATTCTTCTCGCCGTTGAGCTTGCGCTTGACCTCGACCGAGAGAGCAGCCCAGCGCTCCTTGGCACGGTTGAGCTTCTCCATGAGTCCACTGAAGGTGCCCTTTAGCTCCAGGTAACGACGCAGTGCATACTCAGCCTGCATCTTGAGCTTGTACTCCTCCTTGCGAGCATCGATGACGCCCTGCTTGAGACCAATGGCCTGTGCACGAACACTGGCCATGCCCTCCTGGAGCTCGAGCATCTCGTTGAACTCAGCCTCGAGGTTGTAGTCCTCGAAGAGGTTGGGGCTCGGGTCATTGAAGAGTACGTCCATCTCATCACGAGGTGCACGCATCTCAACGATGTTCACCCGCTCACCGTTGTCGAACTTGAGGTTCATGTCCTGGGTGAGGGACACGAGCATCTGCTTGCTGTCCATGCTTGCCTCCTTCTCGACCATGGGCTCACCCAAGGTCATGTCAATGGCTCGTTGCAGCTGAGCCTTGTTCATGCGGGAACGCCCGCGAATGTTGAGGGTCTTGGCGGTTGCATACAGTTCTTTCTTGGTCATGATCTGCCTCGTTTGGGTGTTGTGTGTTAACTGCTAGCCTTAGCCTAGACTATTTCAGCTTCTTGTATCTGATTGTGCTTACGGGGAGTTCGGGGCCATACTCTACAGCGATGATGGAGTAGCCCAAACCCTCCAGGTGTTGGACCCACTGGTCAACCTGCTCAGGCAATACCTGCAGGGATAGCTCCAGCTGGTTAATGGGGGTGCGCAAGATCTTGACGATGGGATCCATTATCGGCAGCTCTTGTGCCAGAAGATCTTGTTGCGATCGAAGTCAGGGTTGTTGCACCAGTAGCACCGGTAGGCATCCCTGGCGTGTTCCACGTATCCGGAGCCACCACAGCGGGTGCAGTTGTGGCGAAACTTGGCCACCAGGGCGATGTTGTAGAGCAATGCCTTGGCCTTCCAGGCAGTGCGCCACTTGACCTTGGTCTTCTCGGTCTTGGCAGCCTTGCCTTTGGTCTCGATCTTACTGAGCTCCTTACTGAGCAGCTTGAGCTGCTCCTGAAGGTCTTCGTCCGAGAGCTTGGCGAGTTGGTTGAGTTTCTCTTCGATGTTCACTTCTGTCTCCTTTCGATGCGGTACTCGTTGCCATCCAGCATCAGAGTGATGCTGTGGATGATGCCCCTGTACTTCTTGCCGTTGTCCCTCCAGATGCGTCCGATTCGGGTAAAACAGTCCACCAGCTTGATGTCCTCGGGCAGGGAGTGAACCCCTGCAATGAGGAACTGACCGGTGACCTGGTCGATCTCCCAAAGGATTATCCTGTTCTCTTCCATGGCAGCTGACCTCTACTTGCGCTTGTAGATCCACATGCGATCATGAATGCCGTCCCATTGCGGGATCTCCACGCCACGTGACCAACCTTCATCCTCTTTGTCGTCGATTGCACGCCAGTTCTTGTACAGCTCGTCATGAAACTCACGAGTGCCTGTGCACCCACCATCGGGTTCACCGACGTAGATGACGCACTTGCCGCCGTTCTTGAGGTAGGCTTTGAGGGCATGCTCTGCCCACTTGCCACCCTCGGGTCTGAAGTCAGGCCAGCATACGAGTAGCGCGTGTGTCTTGGCGTACTTCTTGGCCATGGCAGCACCGTGACCATGTTCGATAGGCAACCAGCCTTCATCGTGGCCCCACTTGTGGTTCTCACCGACATCGATGTCAGTTGCGACCACATCGACACCAGCCTGCTGAAGTTCCCAGGACCAGTAGCCAGAGCCACAGCCAACCTCGAGGACTGGCATGTTCAGTTCCCTGATGCTCACGATGGCATCGTGATTGGGGATGGCCCAGGAATACTTGCGCACGAAGACCTGTCGTGCTCCAAAGGCATACCGATCTCGAGTGAGACCCTTCTCCAGGACGTTGTGGTAGTACATCAGTGGCTCTTTGCGGCTGTCGTCCCAGAGCAGTGCGAGGTTCTTCTTGTCCTCACGAGATTGATGCGTCTTGCCATTCTCGTTCCGCTCTTGCTCACGCTTGTTGCGTTGCTCTCTCCAGAAGCGGATGAAGCGGTCTTGCATCCAGTCTTCGGAGTAGATGTTGAGGTGCCGCTGGTCAGCAATGCGACGCTTGAAGCCCTGAAGCAGCCATGCCTGCTTGCTGTTCTTGGGATCGTGAAGCTCGTAGATGTTGCCCAGCCCGTCGAGCACCTGCGGGTAGTAGCCACCCTGGTAGCAGTCGATCAGGGTTGCAGTCCTCTGCAGCGGACGATTGTCGTCCAGCTTCCAGGGATACTGCTCTCTCGTCAGCTTGCCCTTTATCCTGTAGGTCCAGCTGTTGCCATCCGGAGTGGGCCTGCAGATAATCTCCCAGTCGTGGGCGAACAACAGGGTGTTACGATCACCAGTTGCTACCTCGTGCAGGTTGTTGTTTGGTAGTCTCGACACGTCTGCCTCCTTAGCAGATACCATCTCCCCTAAGCCATGGTCTTTTCAGGCCTGGTACACCTTGTACCAGTGGGGAGCCAAGGACCTGCCGAAGACAGGCCCGTTTTTATTCTATTCAGCTTGGCCTACTGCTAGGCCTCGAGACGCAGGACCTTCTTGAGGTTGGCGAACTTGTTGGTGCTGAACTTGCTCTGGTTGGAGGGCTGCTGCTTGCGCATCTGGAGCATGGCCCACTTGCGCGCCACGTCACGCATGTTGTGGATGCAGGCGGTGGGGTTCATCGCCATGAGCTCGTCGAGCTTCTTCTGCTGCAGGCTCTTCTGCGTCTCGTACGTGAAGGTGCTGTCCTTCTGGGCAACCTGCTTGGTGACCTTGCCCTTTTGCTTGGGACGACGGGTGGGCTTGCTGTTGTCGCGGTTCTTCTTGTTGTTCTCGGCCTTCTGCTCTTTCTTGCTCTTCTTAGCCATGACGGCCTCCTTGTGTTGGGGCTGACACATCAGCTAGCACCCCATGGTTTCGTCAATTAAGCTAGGACAGGGTACAAGGCCCCCTGTTATGGCCATGTCGCTACTTGTTGTAGTCTCGATAGATGCCCTTCTTTGCAGCCTCCTTAGCCTCGCGTCGAGTCGGGAAGGTGTAAGGCACAAGATCCTGAGTCCACACACCGTTCACATCACAGTCCCGCTTGTACACCACGACCTTACCGTCACGACGGCGCACCACAGTCCAGCCGAACTCAGCCTTCATGTCTGTCTCCTTGTGCCCGTACGTGGGCCTTGCCCCCCATCAGACAGGGGAGGACGTGTATACACACCATGTGCATACATGCAGGGTGCACTTGTATAGCACCCACCCCTTGGTGCTGTGTGTACTACGAGCCTACCTTGCTCTGTACCAGGCTGATCTCGTACCTCAGGTCACGGATGCGCTTGTCCATGGCCTCGTACTGTGCTGGGTGCATACCATGCTGATTGTTGACGAACTGCATGGTGAGAGTACGGAACTCCTCCTGCAGTGCCTCGAACTGGGCAGTGTACTGATCTAGTACACTCAGCTCAGGGTAGGGCATGACAGCATGCAGCTCAGGGTAGGGCCCGACAGCATGGTCTCGACGCCCAACTGCGGTGTCAGCCCAGGGGTCAACCACGGTGTCAGCGGTGAGGGTGTGCAGCTGGGACTGGATGTGGACCAGGTCCACCAGTCCCCAACACAGCAGACACAGGGCAGTGGGTACGCCCACGAACAGGAAGACGAGGAAGAGTACGGCCAAGATGGACTCGAACATGACTGCCTCCTAAGCAGTGTGAGAGGGGACATTCCCTCTACTAGTACCACTAGTACACCATGCACTAGTGATGCTAGGAGAAGGATGTACTCCCCTCCCTCCTGGCATGGGAGAGGAGTACTGTAGTGGCTATTAGATGACCATCATGCTGATGATCTGATCTTCCTCCTCATCGGTGAGGGGAGGAGCAATCGTACCATCAGCATTCTTACGATCAGTAGCAAGGTCCAGCAGGTCGTCGAACAGCCTGTCCAACTCACGACCTTTCTTGCTTTTCGGATCGTACTGACTGATCCTGCGATTGAACCGCTGGAATTCCCAGCTCAGTTTCCTCGAGAGAGCCATAACCTTTCTCCTTCCTCTCCAATCCTAGCCAGGAATCAGACTGGAAGGTGAACGAGTGACAGACTCCAGATGCTACCCGGGGGTCCGTTAGGAAGGGACTCCATATCCCTTCTTTTACTACACATAGGAGCCCTCCCAAAAAGTTTAAGTACCTAAGCTATATATGTGAAAATTTCTGAGATTTGCCTTCAATAGGATTCTTGTGCTATTGTGTGTGAATGCATGAAAAGTGGTTAAATATTGATTGGACTAAAAGTAATGGACAGATTGCGCGGGAAGTGGGTGTTTCGACTTCTACTGTTTCTCGTTATCGTTCTCGGAATAAAATTCCACCTTCTACTCATACAAGAAATCTTACTCCGAAGCTTTATACTTATTCTTCGGCCACTAAGCCTATTCGTGATCTTGATTATGAGTTTGTCGCTCAAATTCGTCCTGATGGGCGTCGTAAGTCTAATGGGTCTTATCGTCGTGCTGTGATTGCTACTCATGGTGAGGCATGTATGGTTTGTGGTTATTATCGTCCTCCTGTCTCTAATCATGTCCATCATATTGTACCTTTGTCAGAAGGTGGGAAGAATACTATTAGAAATGGAATTGTTCTTTGTTCTCGCTGTCATGACGAAGTACATGCTGGTATACTCGATCTTTCTGAAAGGAGCTTTGATGCCTCTCGACCAACAACTCATCCTTGATCTCGAGCAGCTTAGAAAATTCTTGAACGCACTTCACTCAGACCTCAATTCTTCTGGAGTCGAGCGGACTGCTCACTTTCTTACTTTTGTGGGGAAGGATTGTGCCTACTTCAAGAAGTCCATGGAATTTTTCCTAGCTGAGGACTATGATACACTGAAGGCTATCATTAGAGATCTCTCTGATCTCTTCGACCTCATTGACGGGAGACGCAATGACCAAAAAGAAGGATCCTAAAGACTCTAAAAATACTACTACTGAATCGCGGGAACCCAAGGAGATCATTACTCTTGGTGGCACTGCCATTACTGGTGCTGGTAAACTGACTAGGTCTAACTTCTTCCGTTTCATCGGACACAACCTCGATGACTATGATGATGTAAAGCTTTCCAAGGACGAGGCTGTACGTATTCATCACCACATCCAGAAGCTTTCTACTGGCTCTGCTGCTATGATTCCCATGTACTGCGGCGGGCCAAGATGTCCCTTTGCAGATCGTTGTCCACTACAAGCCATAGGGAAAGCTCCTCTTGGTAAGCAATGCTTGATAGAGGTACAGCTCATGAAAGAGTGGATCATTCGCTATTTTGATGAATACGATATTGATCCCAATAACTTTACTGAAATCAGTATGATTAACGAGCTAGCCGAGATAGAAGTAATGCTCATGAGGCTCAATATGAACCTAGCCAAAAGAGAAAACTCAGAGCTGGTAATAGATCAAGTAGTAGGCATAGCCAATGATGGACAGACTCCATTGGTACAAAAGAACGTATCTCCCTTTATGGAATTGAAGGATAGGCTACAATCTAGGAAGAGCAAGATTATTAAGCTAATGGTAGGAGATAGGCAAGAGAAGTACAAGAAGGAAGCGGCCCTCAAGGTAAAGATAGACTCAGATCCATCATCCAAGATGTCCGCAATGAGGTCCAAATTGGATGAACTATCTAGAGAGGTGGATGCTTTCCAAAAGGGGGAAGAATCTCAGCAATCTTCAGGGCTCTCTCCTCAGAGCATTATTGATGCTGAATTCGAAGATGAATAATGGCCAAGAAACCTCCTATTCTATTCTTTGACATAGAAGCCGGAGGATTGAATCTCAGAGAATCTCCGGTAATGTCCATCTCCTATTCTCGAGGAGCTGCCGGGAAAGTACGTACCTACTATATGCCTCCAAGCCAAGGGACTACTCTGTCCCGATGGTCAGCAAGAACCGTATGGGAGCCTCTGAAGAAGCAAGCTGCCGCTGGAGAAATGACAGCAGTAGTCTCAGAGAAGAGGGGATTAGAGAGGTTCCTCAAAGTACTGGAAACCCATGCTCGTACTCCTGGAGCTACAATTGCTGGCTGGAATATTGGCTACGAGGCTACCGCCCAAAGGGCAGGTGTGTCTGGCTTTGATATCCCGGGTATCATGACTGCTGCAGAGCGTCATGGTCTCGCTGATCGCTTCAGGAAGGTTTTCAATAGGCTACAGATAAGAGACCTTGGTAGAGAGTATGCCTACTCTATTTCCAAGAAGCTGGCTATGTCTGAGTTGGGACAGGTTGTAGATCCAGATCTACTTTCTCAGGCTCGAACCTATGCTACTCAAGGCTTCAGGTATGAGAATCAGCCAGAACATCAGATAGCAAGGAAGATCTCTGAGAGGAACTACTATTTCTCTGGTTGGAAGCAGGAGCTGGTCTATCAGATGAGTACAGGCCAAGAGATGGCTCGAGCTCATGAATCAGCTGCTGACGTTCAGGCTCTTAAGGAGATCCACAGAAAGCCTTGGGCTATGGGGACAGTAGAGGAAGCTAGGGCTTATAACAAGCTTGCTGTCAGGAATAAGCTTCTCTCTCGAGTTCGCAAGGGTGGACTAACTGTTGAGCAGGCTATTGCTTCTGCTAGGAGTCAGGGGATTGAAGGGCAGTTTGTCCGTGCTCTAGACTCAGAGTTGGCAGCTCACGGGGTAACTAGGGCAGAGGTAGCAGCCTTCGGCGGGATTGAGGAAAAATTCTTCAAAGTAGGTGTGGGAGAGGCTCTAGAGGAAGTTGTCCAAGAAGGGGGAAGGGGTGGGGGCAAATTAGCCCGCGAGCCTGCGGCTCCCTTTGTAAGGAGAGCTCTCTCATATCTAAAGAGACATCCATTGGCTCTCGGCATGGGTCTTGGTGTTGCTGGATTGATAGCTCTGAAACCTCTACGTTTCTTCTCTGGTCGTGATGACGACTATAATACTATCGAAGGCCTTGCTCATGGTGGGATGACTGACCGAGCTGACTTTGGTTCAGGGTGGTTAGGTCTTTGGGGAAGAGATGATAAAAAGAGAAGGGGCTACTACAAGAGAAGGGGCCATACTAGACGCGGTTACTGGTACAAGGGTAGATGGGTAGAGAAGAAGTGGATTAAGGATCATTTTGTTAAGCAGAATGAGCATGCATTTGAAGCTTTGGTTGATAGGGGTGTTGCAGGCTCCACAAGAAGAGAGAATACTGACTTTGGTTCTGGATTCAGAGCATTAGACTTCGGAGGTCTGGTTTCTCAGCAAACTGCTGATCAGAAGGTCACAGAGGACGAATGGAGAAAAATGTTACGCGCTGTGCGTCTTGCACAGGACCAGGAACTAGTCCTCGAGATTCTAGATCGCAACGAAGCAAGAAGAGCGTTCAACAAGCAGCTAAGATGGCGTGACCAAGCAAAGGCTGCGAAAATAAAGAATTATCTGGTGGAGCGTGAGTCGCTCGGAGCCTTCGGCTCGTTCAACCCAAGTGCCAATGTCCTGAAAGTAGGGGCTTATGTCGATCCTCGTGATCTTGTTGCACAAGGTTTTCTTCCTGTAGAGCTTGCTGACAGTGATCGCCAGGAACGAGCTATTGGTGAGACTCTTTATAATTGGTTGAATCCTAAGCGTGTCGAAGAGACTATTCTCCATGAAGGTCTTCATGCGATTTGGTCCAATAATATTGATCCGGTTCATAAGGCTAGGTTTATTGCTGAGGCTGAAGAGCAACTGGGTGGATGGTTCGATAGTAGAGGACCTGATGTACAGGCACTTGCCGAGAAAGCTCCAACTTATGCTCAGGTAATTCGTGCAGCTGAAGCTACTGGAAAGCCCGAATATACTGAGTGGGTTGCGAATGAAATGTTTGCCCACCGTGGTGCTGCTCTGGCCTACTCAGATCTCGGATATACCTTTGGTAAGAATCCTGCTCTAGATCGCATTGCAAGGGAGTATGTGCAACCAGGCCCTAGGAAGACCATAGGAGCCCGCTTTGAAAAGTTTGACCCCGAGATCGCACTGCAGGAGTATTTCGGACGCACAGAGTATTCTCGTGCGTTAGAGGAGCAAAAAAAGACTATCCTACCAAAGGGAGCTGGAGTCCAATTTTCGCGGGAGCGCCAAGGGGATCTACCTACTGCTCTCATGGGCATCCCAATTGATCCAAGAATTCTCGAGTTCCGCAGGAGAATGGACCAACCCGGGGAACGGTCACGTATCCGTAAGTATATTGAGGAAGAATCTGCTAAGTCTCAGGCTAAGTTGGGAGAGCTCAGTACTTCTGACTTCAGTCGTGAGGATATTGGGCGTATTGAGGCTATCAATCGTAAGCGCTCTGACCTGAGATCCGTCAATCTAGATAGATTCAAGATGGAGGTAGAGGACGCTGACACTATTGTTCTCAAGCGCAAGGGCTTTATTCCTAGGCTGAAGTCTCTGTTCGGTTATGGCGATATTTATGTTCGCTTGGCTGGTATCGATGCTCCTGAGGTTGAAGCTCACCAGGGAGACCCTCTAGCTCCATTCCGTATTTGGCAAGATCAGCCAGCAGGAACAAAGGCATCTTGGGCTCTCAAGGCCTTGCTCGAGCAGCAGGATAGAGTAAGTCTGATTGTTTCTGAGGACCAGAAGACCTATGGTCGTTATCTTGGTGTACTAGCTAATGAAGAAGGCACGAATATTAATATGGAGCTCCTTAGGGGAGGAGCTGTATCTGCTCTGCCATTTGGTGAAAGAAAGACAGATATCCTACTTAGAGAGCAGGCTAGGGCAGCTGAGGAGACTGCGCGGATCCACAGAAGGGGAATGTGGAGTTATGCTCGCTACCAGGCTACCCACATTGCACAGCGCTACATTGGCAGAACTATTACCCATAATACTCTCACAAGACTAGATAAGCTCTCTGGGAATCTGACTCTTGGAACCTATGCCTCCTTCTTGAATAGCTTTGGAGATCAGAAGAGAGAATTGACCTTTGCTGAGATTGCTCAAGCTAGAAGGGTTGGTAAGGCCCTTAGGAAGACTCATGGACCAGCTCCTATTGGAGGCAAAAGGTTTTCTGGTAAAGATGATACTCATTTACAGATAGAAGGCCTTGGGCATGAAGGTCTTGCTTGGCAAATGCGCCAGGCTTTGACTGAATTCGGATCTGGCTGGAATGCTCTACGTGGTCTTGTAAAGGCTGGCGAATCTTTTGAGAAAATGCTTGCTAGCAAGGAATTTAAGCTTGCTCTTGAGGGAGCAACTAAAGGCAAGCAGCTAGGAGATCCTGGTTCAGTTGGTAGTGTGTTTGAGATGACCGGAGTCTTTCGCGGTCAGGAGTTCAAATTTGCTAGAAAAATTGGTGCTATTAGCGAAGTTGAGGCTCAAGCACAAAGAGCAGCTGCTCCTCATTTTGCCCCAGATGTTTATGGCTTCCGTCCTCGCCCAGATATTGAGATTCCTCTAAAGCGTATCAGAGGCCCAATGGGCGAGATCAAGTTCACTGGCGGTGAGCTAGATATGGAGCTCTTTGAGGGTTCTACTCTTAGGAGTATGGCAGATTCTGGTAGATTAGCGAATGAACAGGTCAATATGATACGTCGGCAGGCTGAAAAGCTTTATGAGCAGAGTATGCCTGCTTGGCAGAATCCAGATATAAATCCAAGTAATATTATGCTGGTTCCACAAGGCAAGAACCAGTTTCGCCTTGGAATTATCGACTATGGCCAGGCTCGTCCTGTTCCTGGTGTTTCTCGTGCAGTTCCTTCTCCTCTTCCTTCTTTGGGAACTGTTGAGGTCGAGCTAGGCTTGATGCGAACCAAAGAGAATGCTCTTGCCTCTTTAGATCCAAAAACTCCTTTTGCTAAGAGAATGCAAGCTAAGCTTCTAAAGAAGCAGCAGGCAGAGGCTGTTCCGGGCTTCCAGACCGAGAATACTATTAAGGGTATCTCAGAAGGTACAGAAGCCAAGAAAATGCGCAAGATTCTCAAGGTTCCATTTGAATCTGCGTGGATTAAGGCTGCTCTCAAGAAGGGTGTTTCTCCTGACAAGATTCTCCAAGGCATGGAAAGACTTGGGACTCTTCCGGTTGCTGCAGATATAGGCTGGATGGAAGAAGTTCTCGGCGCTGCGGTTAAGACCAAGGCTCCAAAGGGACTGGCAGCTAAAGGAACAGAGCTCGGCAGTCTACTAGCTGGAGCTCGACGTGAAGCTGGTATTGAAATGGGAGGGGAGTTCTGGGTTAAGGGCTCTTATCTTGGTGAAGGTGGTGCTGGTAAGGTTACTCAAGTATTTGGCCAGCGGTCAGGAAGAGTTGGTGTGCTGAAAGAGCCTTCTGCACAAGGAATGCAGTTTCAAAAAGCTCTAGAGGCAACAGACGGGAAGCCTATGATATCCCCACCTCTAGGTGACCTAGAAAGGCAGTTTGCTAAACAACAATTTGAACATAGCCAGCGATTTGGGTCGAAAATTAAGAAGCTGTTTGGAATGGGTGCTGAGGCTCCTGGAGCACAAGAACTTGCCGCAATTGACGAATATTCAAAGATGTATATGGAGGTCATGAGAGGCGAAGGAAAGGGACTACATTATCTAGCATATGAAGCAGAGATGCAGAAAGCAGCTAGAAAGGCATACGGTGATATTGTCCCTGAGGTCTTTGCTACTGGAGAATCGTCATTTATTCAAGAGTATGCTGGCAAACAGCTTGGATTTACTACTGAAGGTCAAAGCAAGTTTCTGTTGAATTCCAGAGAGACGCTTATGTCTTCTAACTCTCCTGTCTTTCACCTTGACTTGCATCCAGGCCAAATTTTGCGCCGAGGGGCTAGATACCAGGTTGGTGACTGGGGCTTAGCTATTCCTAAGGCTGAGCTATCAGGAGCAGGTAGAGAACTTCATAAGCAAGCTATCCAAACTCAAATAAGTGTTTGGGGTGAAATGGGTCGTCTCCATAGACTCGAGTCTGGAACAACAAAAGCTCTATCTAATCAAGCAACCAAACAGGCTGCTCGAGAGAGTGCAGTACATAAAGAGCTAATGGGTAGACTTGAAAAGATGAGAAAGAGAAAGGGGCTGCATATGCAGGCTATGCAGGATGCATCCAAAAACGCAAAAGACTCTGCTCGTAGGCATAGGAAATTTGCCACAAAGGGGCAGTAATTGTAGGATAAAGCTATGGGATTTCTTGGACTAGCATTAGGTGGAGCAAAGGCTCTTGGTAAAGGAGCTATGACGGGCGGATTTGCAGCTCGTGCTGCTATTGGTGCAGGCGTTGGGGGTATGGCAGGAGCCATTGAGGGAGACTATGCTAACCCTAATGCTCGTATTGAAAACATAGCTAAGGGCGCTGTCCTTGGTTTAGCTGTAGGTGGTGCCCTTGGTCTAAATACGTCCTTGGGTCGCGCAATAGCTGCAAGGAACAGACGTACAGCTATTTCTACTGTTGGTGAGCATACTATCAAGAAACAGCTGGCAAGGTATCCAGAATTTGCGAAAGAGTGGTCTAGAGCTACTACGCCTTGGAGAAATACTCCAACCTCTCTGATGTTTAAAGACATGTTTGCTGGAACAGGGAAAAGTAGTCCTGGATTTCTGCAGAGAAATATGGCCGCTGGTAGACAGCGTGCAATGGCAGAACTTTCTCCAGTTGTTGGTACTCACTTGGTTGAGCAACAAATTCAAAATGTTCCTGCTTTTCGTAGAGAATTTGAACGTAGGGCCGCTGCTCTTTCTCCTATAGGAAAGACCTTTAACACTGGACTTCAGGCTGTTACCGGCATGATCAAACATCCATTTATCACCCTTGGTGTTGCTGGTGGAGCAGCTGGAGCCTACGCAATGTCACAACAGTCTTCTTCTCCAACATTGCGGGGAGATATACAGAGAGCACAGCAGGGTCTAACGTCAAACATGAGAATAGATTACAATACCCAGATGTTAGCTGCTGAGACTATGAGGGAGTCTGGTGTTGCTCCTATGGGAACGCTAGGAACTGTTCCTCAAATGATGGGTCCAATGCAGAAGACATTCCAGAATAGTGCTACTGGAATTGTTCAAGGTCTACATAGAGGGAGGCACGGCTAATGCCAGCACAGCAAGGTAAGTTTTCTAGAGTAAAAGCTGGAGCTAAGGGTTTTGGCGAGGGAATGCGCCATGTTGGTGATCTAGGTTTAGCTGGGACAGGAAGTGTGCGTCAGGCCTGGAGAGGTATGGCAAGCAATGCTTATGGTGGAGCCTTTAGGGCTGGCGTTGCTGAGGCATTTGGTTTTCAGTATGCTGGGCCTAATCATGGAACCTATCGTGGTTTCCTCGGTTGGAAAGATACTCCTGTTGCTGAGGCAATCGGCGAATCAAGAAAATCTTCGCATCAAGCATATCGTCTTGCTCGTAAACATCGTCTTAGTCAGGCTGCAAGTAGAAAGTTAGCCAAAGAGTCATTCCGCGCAGGAGTCAAAAGAAACATTGCAAAGGGCGGTGTTAAGATGCTTGGTCGAACGGCCGGGGCAATGGCTGGTCGAGCTATCTTTCCTGCATTTACTGCTTATAGTATATACGAGGGTTATCAAAGTGGTGGCATAATTGGTGCTGCTAAAGCAGGAGCTACAGAAGCTGCTATATGGGGAGGCTTTAAATTAGCTGGAGCTGTTCTTGGTGGAGCATCAACGACTATAGTTGGTGCTGCAGCTGCAGGTCTTGCTGGATATTACGCTGTAGGAGAAGCAGCACAAGCTCATGTGAAAGGCCTAAGAAGTCTTGAAATGGGAGCTCCGGTAAAAGACCCTTATGGAACAGGAGCAACACTAAGGGCTCGTTCAATGCAAGCGTTGAATAGTTCAGCAGTTAACGGTAGAATGGCTATGGGTAACGAGGCGCTATTAATGCATGACAGTGCTTATAGTCCTGGCCTCAGGAGGTAAAAATGCCTGGTTTCTTTACTACTATGGGGAAGGCTAGCAATTATGTTAGTTCAACTCTTTCTAAGGTTGGCCGTGGACTGAGTGCTGCTGGCGAGTATATAGGCGGTGCTTGGATGGGAGCAACCGGAGGAGCTGGAGTTCGCACACTTAGCGAAGCCGGCAAGACTGGTTATATCCACGGAACTGAAGCGGCTGCTGGATTAGGTTGGGGCTCTCATATGGCTCAGCGTTATGGAGCTCGAGGTTATGACTATACTCGAGCAAACAGTCCTGGGTTCATTAGCGATATGCATGGTGCCTTGGGTGGTGCTTTAGGAACTACTGGGAGAAATGCTGTCTATGGTGCAGCTGCAGGTGCTGGTTGGGGCATGATGTCTGACGACACCAGTGTTCTCGGTGGTGCTATAATGGGTGCTGGTGTTGGTGCAGTTGGTGGAAGATATGGTGGAGCTGCTTATAAGGAATACAAAAATGTTATTGGTAAGCAGTTTTATCGAAAGGGAGCACATGGTGCGATGTATCAAAGAACTGCTACTCGTGGTGATGCACTAACACATGCACTAAGAAGAGCCAGAAGAGAGGTTTCTTTAGATGCTAACAGGGCCTTCAATGCAGTTGGTAGCACTCTTAGCTGGAGAATGCCATAAAGGATTTTTATGCCTTTAGATCTTAATCAATGCGACAAGGCATGTATAACTTGTATCAAAGGGTACAAGAAAAAGCACAACCTGGTCGCTGGTCAGACATTCGATATTTCTTGCACTGGTATTCCCAAATTTGACGAACACATTAATATGCTAGGCTCGATTCCTGCAGCTCAGCAGGATACGGCTTTGGCAATTCTTGATCCAGTAACTTGGGCAGCACAGACTTTAGACTGGCATTGTTTAGATCCAGATGGAGCCGTGTGGATGCGCAGGGATCCTGGCGAATATACAAAATGGAGAGAAAGTAATCCAGACGTAAATATTCTAGGGAAGTCTCGCTATCATCGTCCTTATCAGGCAGACATGCTTAGATGTTCAGCTCAGTTCAAGGCATTCCGCATTGGACGTCAGGCTGGTAAGACTGAGGCAATCGTTGTCTCAATGCTGTATCATATGTTCGTTAAGCCTGGTATCCCGGAGGACGAGGGCTTTAAAATTGTAGTCATCGCTCCATATCAGGCACAAATTGACCTAATCTTTAGTCGGTTAGCTCAGCTAATTAGAAGCAATCCTGTTACACAGAATTCTCTGCGCCGTAATGTAAAGGCTCCTGTATATACGATTGAGCTTTACAATGGCTCAAGAGTAATGGGATTCACTGCAGGTACAAAGTCAGGTGGAAACGCAGACTCTGTTCGTGGTCAGCATGCGCACATGCTAGTCTTCGATGAGGCTGACTATTTGTCTCCAAAGGATCTTGAGTCTGCTCTGTCAATTATTACCAACCATCCAAATGCTAGTGTGTGGATGAGCTCCACACCGTCTGGTAAGCGCGAGAAGTTCTTCCAGGTATGCAGCTCAAAGGAATGGAAAGAGTTTCATTATACGTCTCGTGTCAATCCGATGTGGGACGACAAAAAGGAAGCTCTGTTCAGAAGTACACTAACTGATCTTGCCTTCCAGCATGAAATTCTTGCTGAGTTTGGAGAACAAGAGGAAGGTGTATTCCAAAATGTTTTGGTACAAGCAGCCAAGGAGAAGTATAACTACGGCGACATTCCTCATATGAATACTTGGACGTATACTATTGGTGTAGACTGGAATGATACTAAGAATGGTACATGTATTGTCGTATTGGGGTTCGATCCCAGGAGGCAAGTCTTTGTTATAGTTGATCGGTACACGGTTTCCAGAGAAGGGTGGACCCAGACCCTTGCTATGCAGAAGATAGTTGAGCTCAATAGAATATGGAAGCCAATCTGTGTCTATATTGATTCGGGATTTGGTGGTACACAGTGGGAAATGCTCAGAAAGTTTGGCTATGACTCACTAGCAGATCCTTCTAAGGGACCAGCACACCCTGACTCTAGACTAAGGGAGATTGTCAAGAAATACGAATTTGGTAGCAGCATAGAGGTCTATGATCTCTTTACGAAGCAGCCAATCAAGAAACCAGCTAAGTCTTTCTTGGTTGAGAGTACAGTACGTAGATTCGAAGCTGGAGATATAAAGTTTCCCGAAACAGACGAAGTGCTCGAGGCTCAGCTGCTTGGCTATATTGTTGATCGTATTACTGCTACTGGAACCCCTGTGTATAAGGCTAATGATGAGTCCTGTGGAGATCACGTCCTGGATGCGTTGATGTGTGCTGTAATTGGCGTTACTATGGAGGTCTCTCCATTGGGTAAGCCAAAGTATAGCAGCAAGATTACCATCACGCCTTATTTTGGAGAAAAGGTTGATCCGGATATTTATTCTGGTGATACTGTGGTCAACCACCAGGATCCTAAGCGCAAGGAAAAGGAAAGTCGTGAAAAGGCTAGACCTTCCATGAAGAGGACAGATGGAGTTGAACAAACTTCTGTCTTTGGCAAAGAAGATGGTCTTCCAGCGCGAAATCTAAAAGATAGCCAGGTAAGGCCATGGGCAAATCCTGGTTTCTTAAGAGATGAGCCAGCGCCTAGGGTACGTACGTTGAGTGAGGCAATAGACGAGGCCTATAGGCGGCAAGGTTTGAGAAAACCTACTAGAAAACCACGCCGTAAAAATATATAGTGTATCCGAGGTACCACAATGGCTCTGAATGTTTATCAAACGGCAGATCCTAGTTCTGCATTCAGTAAAGATGGAACATTTTCTAATCCGCTATCCGTAGCATTAAATGGCTCTTTAGGCGATGTCTACGAACAGCGGCTCTATGTTCGCAATGATGATGTTGCTCGAGTCTACACAGATATTACTGTGACTCCTATTGATGGAGGCGACGATATTGTTGACGGAAGCACTGGATTTAGTTGGAAGGTTTTATCTGGCGACCAAAAGCCACTAGAAGAACAATGGGATTTACAAACTGCTGGAGCTGGTGTAAATCTCGGTAATCTAACTGATACTAATACATATCTGCCATTCTGGATTCGTGTCCAGGTTCCTGAAGGAGCTGATGTCACGTCTTATCAGGGTGTAAAGCTACAAGTAGAAGCAACAGAATCCTAAGGAGAGATAGATGTCCAGGAGGCTGGATGACACAAGTCGGAACATCCTAGAGTTTCGACCTCAGATTGAGTTTGTTGAGCCTGATATAGAACAGGGTCCTATTACTCCTGCGGTCGATCCAATTAAGGTCAAAGATGTTTTAGCAAAGGCAGACGAGACTCGAAAGCTGGCTAAGGCTGTAGATACTCTTGCTGCTGCTCTGCAAAACAAGGCTGATCTGCGTGCCAAGAATATGGTCATTAAGCTAGATCCAAATGTTGATGCTCCGACCATCCAGGCTATGCGACGAGCTCATCCTGGAGCAGATCCAACTAAGATTACTTATCCACAATATGCAGCTTGTAAAGATCGCCAGCTCGAGAAAGGGCTAGCTTTAGCAAAGCAAGGGCTTGTATCTCCAGAGGAGATTGAAAAGGCAAGACAGAATCTAGACACAACGAGTGGTTTTGATTCTTTGTTTAATAGCGAGGCTGCAAAGACTGGTGGTCTGCGTCCAGAGCTGAATACTAAGAATCAGATAGTTCAGCCAATTAATATGGAAGATTTTCAGCAGACTCTTCTTGAGATGCTTGTAAATTTTCTTTGGAAGACATTCATCAAGCCAATTATTCCGCTACCAGGTCTTCCTGATGAGATTGCTGGGAATTCAGACCAGGATCCTTCTCAATATGCGAAGCAGATAGACAAGGTATCAGACTCGGCAGTTACCCAGGCAGAGAACTTCCCAAATGCTGAAAAGGCTGCCCAGAAGGCTGCTGCTGATGCTGGTACTCTTAAGGTCTCTTCTAATCCAACTGAAAAAGCGATTGCCGATGCTGCTCGAGCTGCTGTTGGTGATGCAGCTCCAGGATTAACCAATCCACTAGCTCTGCAGGACTGCTATGCAATCACAACTACTTTTGAGCGTGGTGCTGCATATTCTACTACCGAAGAGTCTGTCTTCGCGATGATGAGACCGTCTTTGAACAGTATCCGAATTATGGCTGGTTCTCAGGAATTTAGGTCTCTTGCAGATGAGACAATTCGTGACGGGGCTCTTGGCATTGACACAGATGCCGATGAGGAAACCACAGGAGATGATCCTGGAGTAAATCTCAATGCCTCAGCTTCTGCAATTATTGAGGATGCAGGAGGAACTGGAGCCAAGGCTAAAAGGAGCCTAACGGAACACTTTACCGATTGGCTAAAGGATTGTTTCCCATGTGATTTCAGAATCAGCTCGGCTGCTGATTTTGCTGTTAAATTTCAGACTAACCTAGAGGAAGCTCTGCTTCAGTACTTGCGCTGGTATCAGCACTTTCTTAGACAACTCGAGGCTCTTGCAAACTTGTTTAACGTAAACAGTAGGTTTGCAGAGATATGTGCCATCATTAAAGCGATTACCAGCTTTGTCTGTCTTCCTGACCTAAGAAGGATTATCGCAATCTTAATGTTGCTCCTTATGCGCATCGCATTTTCGATTAACGGACTGTTTAGCTTCATTTTGAACCTTGTTGCGCCCCTTATTCTTCCGTTTTTGTCCGGTATTGCCGACACGATGGAGAAGTTTCTTTTAGCAATTGTGAAGCCTATCGAATGTATTATTGACGGTCTTGTCAATATGATTGAAAAGTTTAACTATAATGCGATCTTCCAGAAGGGGAATATTAGAGATCTGATGGTAAATGTTGGACCGCAAGGAAGAGAGTTTAAATCTGATGGTATTAGCCTTAGAGCGGTGGAACCTCCTCGTATTAAGCTAGATATGCCAGGAGAGGCTTTGGACGTAGATGTGCGCCCAGAGGCTCTAAGTATAGAAGAACGACAGCTAGGTAGTGCTACAACCTACAAAGGTGCTGAGTGGGGAACTTCGTTCAACTTTGCAGAAGATACCTTTGTTGGCGACATTATGAGAGAAGACGAACAAGCTGTCCGTGAAGCAAATGAAGAACTAGAAGCAATTAGAGCCAGAAGAGCAGAAGTTGACTTTGAGGACGAACAGGCAAGGAGAGCATATTTAGCTGAGCTTGAGGCTGCCAGGAAGAAACGAAATGATGCTGTAGACAAACAAGATACTGTTTTGCCTCAGCGCCTCCGGGGATTTCTGGAAGGCTTCAAGCGAGATATGCGTTCGATCATTATATCTATCTCTAGATATCTAAGAGAGGCTATTGATGCCGTAACTGCTCTTGTTGCTGCAATTGTAGGTGAATTTAGAGCTCTTATGGCTTCGCTTCTGGGTGATGGAGACCTAGTTATCTCGCTACAGTTTGAGAAGCTAGAGATCATTCAAATTATTGCAATGATGGTTTCTTTTATTGCCTGGCTTGCTGCTGGAGCAAGTTGTGATGACCCTGACGAGAGCGAAATAGATGTCTCTAAATTTATTCCAACTAATTCGGATGCTCGTATTATCCAAACCAACGACGATGGATCTATCACTATTACTGAGAATCCGGCTCTAATCGAAGAGGCAGTTAATAATCTAGCTAGCAGTGTAGGGCCTGTTCCAGCTGGTTCTGATGAACCTGGAGCGGAAGTGGTTGGAACTCCAGCGGATCGGTCTAGGCAGAGACTAAAGTCTCTGGTAGAATTTACTGGCAATCCGGTGCTGGATACTGAAATCGCTAGAGTTGTGGATTCAATTACTACTCCGGCCAAAGAAACGTTTAAGTGTCCTCTACAGACCTCCGTGGCGCAAGCTGAGCAGGTCAATACATGGATGAGAGAGCTGAACGACGCTATATAAGGAGATCAGTCTCTTGAAGATTTTCGGCGTAGAAATATTCAAACGAGGACAGTTCTTAGTCAAGGACGCAGTCCCAGATATTAAGGCTCCAGTCCCACAGACCAAAAGACCAGCTTTGATGCGCCCAGTTAGAGACCCAGTAATGAGGTATCGAACTACACGCTCAGTTGGTAGAGGTGCCTTCAATCCTGCCGAGTATGACCTAGCTGAGATTGGCCGTATCGAGGATACAGATAGTTACGTAAGGCAGGCCTTTGATAAGAAGGTTGCTCTTATGTTCAAAGAAGGCTGGGATATTACCGGCAAGAACCTCAAGACCATCCGGTACATCAAGACTCGTTTTGCGCAGATTGCTCGTGCTTCTGGTGTTCCTACTAGGGCCCTTTTTCGATCTATTGGATCTAGCCTTATTCGTAAGTCAAATGCCTTTGTGATCAAGGTACGTAACATAGATGCTTCTGGTGGCGAAGTAAGACGAGAGCCAGGCAAGAAGACTACTATGAAGCCAGTAGCAGGTTACTTTATTGCTCCTGCCGAAACTATGCACTATCAGCAGAATGGTCACAAGATCACTAAGTGGCGTCAGAAGATGCCGAATGGTGAGTACAAAGATTATTCTCCCAAAGATATTATCCACATCCACTACGATCGCAAGGACGGTTTTGTTTTTGGCACGCCTACTCTAGTTCCCGTTATCGATGACATCAGGGCCCTTCGTAAGATCGAAGAGAACATCGAGATGCTTGTTTATCAGCATCTGTTCCCGCTGTTCCAATACAAGGTTGGCACAGATGACCGTCCAGCTGGTGTTACTGAGGATGGACAGCTAGAGGTAGATATTGTTCGAAGAGAAATTCAATTCATGCCATCTGAGGGTGGTATCGTTACTCCCGAACGTCATGAGATTAAGGTAATTGGGGCTGAGGGTAGAGCTCTCAGAGCAGAAGCATATCTTGAGCACTTTAAGAAGAGGGTGCTCTCTGGACTGTCTGTCTCAACTGTAGACATGGGTGAAGGCCATACAGCCAACCGTGCTACTGCCGACAATATGTCTCGTAACCTAATCGATGCCGTGAAGGATTTTCAACAGGTTCTAGAAACCTTTATTAACGAGTACATCATTAACGAGCTTCTCCTAGAGTCAACTTTTGGTTCAGATGTTCTAGACGAAGAAAACATCTGCCATATGAAGTTCAAGGAGATAGATGTAGATGCTCAGATTAAGAAAGAAAATCATTATGCAGACTTGTTCGAAAAGGACATTATAGATCATGATGAGGCCCGTCGTGGTGCAGGTTTGGAGCCACTAGAGATTCCAACCCGTGAAGAGATTGAGTCTGAGGAAGACACAGCTCTCAAATATCCACAATGGCATAGAATGAGATGGAAGCTGTTTCAGGAGCCAACTCTACTCATTCAGTCTCTTGATGAACCTTGGTCTGCTGTGGCTAGGGCTGTGGCCAAGAACAGTCTTCTTGAATTGAGTCAGAAAGATGTAGAGGAAGTAGGACAAGCTCAGAGTGATCAAGAAGTGGCACTCGAGAAGGAGCGCTCAAAGGCTAAGGTCGCTGTTGCTAAGGCTAAGCCATCTGGTGGTAAGGCAACTAATGTAGGGACACGCCCATCGCGTCCAAAGAGAGTTCAGAATGGTTATCTGCAACAAGCTTACTTGAGGCTTACTCAGGATGTTGTGTCTAGAGTTTCCCAGGAACAGAAATTAGATCATGACTGGGCTGCTCAGATGGTGCGAGCTGAACTCGATACAACAATCCAAAGGTTGATTGCAGAGCAGGTTCTTTCTTTCCGCAGTGGCTATTCGTCTCAGTCTAATATTACCCCGACATTTGCTAATAAAGTAACTACAGCTCGAGGGATTTTTACTGATAGGGCGAATCACTACGTCTCTAGACTAGCCAACCATGTAGTTTCTTCTCTTAAGCGCCGAGTAAACAATGATACAGATCCTGCCGAGATTGCCAGAGCTACTAGAGCTGTTCTAGAATCTTTCCGATATCGCACAGACTTTATTGAGGATGTTGAGATTAGGAAGGCATACAGCCTAGGAGTGGCATATGGACTCAGAGCTCAGCAGGTGGATGAGATATATAGTGTTGCCAGGAAAGAGGCTTGCTCTGCTTGCAAATCACATCATGCGCAACCAATAGAGCTCGAGCACGTAGTAATGGACGACGTGCCTCCTTATCATGCGTCTTGTAGCTGTGCCCTGACACAGTATAAAGAGATGACCCAATTGCGGGATGCTACAGTGCTAGACGCAGAGGGCTCGTTGCCTCCTCCTAAGGGAGTGAAGATGAGTGAGGAGCCTGCAGACAAGCCTCTGCCTGACACAGGTGGACATGCAAAATGCCCAAAGTGTGGTAAAACAGCTATTAAGAAGAAAGACACTCCAGACATCTATATTTGTAGGGCATGCAAGACTTCGTTTCGGGTAGTGACTGACGTAGAGGATGCCGCTTCTCAGGTTGGTCCAAGGACTAAGCGAGCAGGTTTTTTAAAATGTGTTGCTAGGGCTAAGGCTAGACTGAGATCTCAGCATCCTGACTGGGATGAAGGCCGTATAGAAATCGCAGCAGAAGTTGCATGTGATCATCACCTACAAGACGAAGAAGAAGTAGAGAATCTAACGGATGGAGAAAAGATGGACCGTTGTGTATCAAGGGTAAAGGCTCGACTCAGGAAGAAGAATCCAAATATGAGTGAGGAGAAAGCTACCTCCTCTGCCTTTGCTATCTGTAACAGTCAACTAAAGGGGAAGTAAGGTGAGTGGCAACAGACTAAAATTCCGAGAAGCTGTCCGGTTTTCCCTTACCGATCAGGCCTTAGTAAAAGTCCAGGACGATTATGCTGGTGCCTTTAAGCCCCCTGCCGAGGGAGCTCAGCATGAGAGTGGTCTAGGAACTACTGACCAGCAACAGCTACAAAGTGGTCTGCTGGTACGTATTGCTGCTACCCATGCAGGTATCATCACTCGTAACAATGGATTCTATCTGCCTGACAAGATGAAGAAGGGCGCGAATACGTTCACCCAGAACTATAAAAAGCCCGTGCTCCTTCACCATCAAGACGGCAACGACCCAGTGGGTCGTATTGTTGATGCCCAATATATGGATACCTCGGGCGCTATTCAAGATGCTTATAACCTAGCCGAGGGCCTTCGTGTCATAGACAGGATGGGCAAAGAAAAGGGAATTATCACTGATGTCCTCCTCAAGGACTTTATTGGAGGCAAGATGCCATTTGGCATGCAGGTAGATACAATCTGCAGCCTTCTAAGAGATAGTCTTCTTGAGGATGAGGGATATCAGGGATTGGGCTATATTTCTATCGTAGCCCAAATTGCTAATAGAGATGCGATTGAGAAGCTACTAGATGGTCGTTATCTTACTGGTTCTGTTGGTGCAACTACCGACAAAGCCGTATGTTCTATTTGTCGTCAGGATTGGACTGATGCAGGGAAGTGCGAGCATAAGCCAGGTGCCATTTATGATGGAGCCAAGTGCTTTATCATTGCTGGTAACCTTGACTATGACGAGTATTCCTTTGTCAACGTCCCAGCTGATAGACATTCCAAGGTTTTAGAGCTACACTATAACGGCATTCAAGATAGTATTGAAATCGCTGAAGAATATTCGGGCAGAATCTATGAGGTGCGTCTGGGATTTCCTCAGTATGATTCTGCTGCTAAGGAGGATGAAGGAATGGCCGACAAAGAGAAGGATCCTAAGGATCAAGAGGCCACCATCAAGGATGAGGTAATCACCGATTCTGACACTCCTGAGTCAGCTGAACAGAAGACTGAGGAGAACGCAGATGTACAGCCTGATGTCGAAATTACAGATTCTGCATCAGCTGATGAGACTGGTGATGTTGAAGACGCCTCTAGTGAGGGCGACGACGTAAGCAGCTCTGTAGACGAAGAGGTTGAGGATGCTTCTAATAAGAAGAAAAAGAAAGGCAAGACAATGAAAAGTAAGTGTAATGCAGACACAGAGGAGGGCAGTCTAGAAGACGCTGTTACTGCTTTCATGGATGCAGAGGAGCTTACCGACGAGGATCTAGATAAGTTTTACGACGAAGTATTCTGGCCAGAAGTTGAAGCTGCATTCGAGGATGAAGAATTTACACTAGCTCAAGCTGGAATCACAAAGCTAGAGGAAGCTAAGCTCAGCTCTGAAAAGAGAAAGAAGCTTGCTAAGTCTACCTTCTGTGGTCCAGATCGTTCATTCCCTGTTCCAGATTGCGCACATGTGACTGCTGCACGCAGGCTGATTGGTCGCTATAAGGGTGGCGGGGATAAAAGTAAGATTCTTGCATGTGTATCGCGTAAAGCTAAGGCTATGGGATGTGGATCTTCTTCTAAGAAGAAGGATGCGGTTGAGAAGCCTGTTGGGGCGGAACAACAGCAAGACAGCCTAGAGCATGGCCGTGTGATGCATATGGTGATTGCTGCCCTCGAGGAAGCACAACATTTCTCAAAGGAAGCAGTCCTTGATGAAAGCGAAGTCAAGATGCTTCAAGGTATTCTAAAGAGACTAGCAGCTATGGTAGGTAAGGATTCATTCCTGAATGCTGCCGTAGCTGAGGAGCTAGCCTCAAATCCAGAATGCGAGCAAGCTCTTGCTGATGAAGTTGAGAAGCTTGAGGATACAGTTGGTGATTTGAGAGATCAACTGGATGCTCTCCGCAAGGAGTACTCAAGTCTATTCTCAGATATGGAAACACTACAAGATGCACTAACCGAAGCTACAGCCGCAAACAGAGCCTCTAAGGAAGAAAAGCTGTCTATGCTTAGAACTCTGCGCGATGGCAAGACTGAAGAAGAAACTAGCTTTACTGAGATGTCGGATTCCGACCTGCAAGCGGAGATCGACACAGTGTTGAAGCAAGTTGACATGACTAAGATTGTTGATAAGCTTGGGGATGGGATGGCAAGAGAGCCACAGGGAACTGTGGAAGATCCTAATGCAATCCAGGACGATGACGGTAACCAGAAGAGTCCTACCTCTAACCTAGCAACCGGCGATGAACTCGTAAAGATTCAAGAACATGTGCAACAGCTCATGTTTACTCCGGGTGGTAGAGAAAAGGCAGGAGCCTACGTCAGGCGTCTACAGGCGGAAGGAAAACTTCCGCTAGACAGCGAGACTAATTAAGGAGGAAGCATCAGATGGCTTTCGATAGTCTGGGAAGATATAACCCAACGCACAAGACATGGGATCATGTAGGAAATATTATCCCTGTTGTTGAGCATTCAGAGGGTATCCGACCACACGGCGAATTCAGGCCAGCGTCATGGCTTCCAGTTCAATTCTACGATAAGTTCTTCGAGGATTGGTTTGTTGCAATGCCTGGAAAGATCTTGGCATTCGACAATAACGGACATCTCGTACCAGCTCAGTATGGGCTTGGTAGCGCAACAATTACCTATACAGCTCAGGATGTTGAGGCTGGTGTAATTGATGTTCGTACTGGTGCGCCACTACTAACCGCTGCTATTGGAACTTTCAATGTTTCGGCAGTAACTGCCTTCATGGGTCAGACTGGCGTAGCATTGGCGGTATCCGCACCGGTCGGAGTAGCCCCATATGCCTATTGGCAGTGGGCTGGTGATGCAAGTGATTATGATGATGGTTTCAACCCATCGGGTCTACGTCGTCATAACTACAACCTGCAGCACCGAACTGCCGTGCTTTGCGACTATGTTCTAGAGCTACCTTTGGTTCCAGCTACTGAAACCACTCCGGAAGCTCTGACAGAGGATAGCAATGCAAATAACGTTTCTACAATGGTTGCATTGAGCAACACACCAGTTGCCAAGAATACCGTCCGTACTCCAATTACCTTCTCTGAGGGTGCTGGAGCTCCTGGCGACGTAGCAACCAAGTTTGCTGTAGAAAAGGCTTCAGCAGCTGATGTTGTAGCCGCAGGTGACTGGCACATTGATCTCACCACTGGCGTTATCACTGTGTACAGCACAGGTGCTATCGGTGCTACTGACTATGAGGTAGTTTATAGTCACTATGCATCAGCACCAGCATCAGTATCTAAGTTTGCCTGCGCAGTAGGTAACCTAGTTGCTGGTGATTTCGTAATGTGCGACGCTAACTCTAACTACACCGCAGCATCTACCGAGGATTTCAAGGATATCATCGGTCAGGTCATTGAGGTGGAAGATGTTTGGGGTAAGGACGCACTAGATAGAGTACGTACTGCTTATCCAAGTCTCAGCACCAGCGCAGCTGGTTCTCTGCCAGGCTATGCCGGTCAGATGGATCAGATGCCAGGTTCTGCGAATGGTGGTGTAAGTGATAAGATTCACTTTGCCGGAGCAGCGAATCTAGTTGTAAGGATCAACCTGATCTCGAGATAAGGCAAGGAGGTAACCGATTAATGTCTCTCGAAATTAAAGATGCCAAGCAACTCGAATATCTGTGGAAAAATAACGGAAGATTCGAGGATGGCCAGTTTTCAATCGAGGACGCCCTTTCGGTACCCAATGCGCCCATGCTCATGCCGAAGGTAATCTCCAACATCGTGAAGGAAGCTGTAGAGCCCCTTCTAGTTGGAACTAGCCTGCTACAGAGAATTAATTATTCTTATGGGCAGACTATCACCTTCCCAGCAGTGGGAGCTCTGGTAGCAGCAGATATTGCTGAAGGAATGGAATACCCAGAGCGCAGCTTGCAGATGGGTGGAGCAACAGTGACAGCGAGCATCGGAAAGTCTGGTATTGCCGTTAAGGTAACTGACGAGATGATCCGATACTCACAGTTTGATGTCATTGGTATGCATCTACGCGCTGCAGGTCGTGCATTGGCCCGTCATAAGGAGATGAAAATCTTCGACTATATTAGAAGTATGGGCGTTCCAGTATTCGACAATGTGAATCCAACCAAGTCGTTCAAGGGTGTAACCACTGGACGTAATTTGGCTGGTGCAGGAAACGGTTCTGTGACTATGGATGATATCTTCGACGCATATGCGCAGATCATCACACAGGGCTTCTTCCCCAACACACTGTTGATGCACCCACTCACTTGGACCATGTTCGTTAAGGACGCAACCCTACGCTATTTTGTTCTGCAAAATGGTGGAGGAACCTTCTTTGCGACTTGGACAGGTAATCCTGCAGGACGTGCTCCTTGGGATAACAGTTCTCAGGGTGGACTAGGTGTTTCTGGTGGACAGTTGATTACTCCTCCGAACTCAGCTTCGGGCGACCAACCGTCTCCACTAACAGATCATCCACAGACCCTGAACTCTGGTCCTCAGTTGCCAGGCTACATGAACATTCCATTCCGTATCATTGTTAGCCCATTTGTACCATACGACCCACGTCGTAAGCTTACTGACATCTACATGTTTGATTCAAGCGAGCTTGGTGTTCTCATCGTTGATGAGGATGTCATGACCGAAGAGTTTGATGACCCACGCGTAGATATCCGTAAGATCAAGCTGCGTGAGCGCTATGGTATCGGCATTCTGAATGAAGGAAAGGCAATTGCCGTTCTGAAGAACGTACATGTTGTACCGAACGAGGTGGTACTACCAGCACGTGCAAGTATTGACGTAAGTGGTAGCATTGCAGCAATCGACCCAACATCTAATGTTCTTGGCTAATCCTAGCGGATTAGAAGGCAAGTTAGTATAATGGAAGGGGAGGGCAACCTCCCCTTCTTTTTATCAGGAAAGGACGAAACATGAATATCCAAGTAGCACTAGCAAACAGAGATAGACAATCAATGCTGTTTTTAGGTGAGCCCTTGAACTTCACCTATGATACTCCAGGTCCTGTAGAGGTAGATCTGGACCAGCTAACCCCCACACAAAAGAATCAGCTCATGTATAACTGCAGAATCGGGGCTCTAGCCGTTTCTGACAAAGAAGCGCTTCTAGAGGCCTGTTCAGCTCTTCCAGCTGCTTCTCCCACATTTACTACAGGGCACGAGCAGCCTGTGGCTCAGACAGCTCCAAAAGACGCTATGGACGATGCCAAGGAAGAGCTAAATAAGCTAAAAGAGCTCTTGGACGCCCACCATTCTACCGTAAAGAAGAATGTGGGGCTTCTAAGGCCAGCTCAAGTACGACAGCTATTAGAGCTCGAGCAAGCGGGGAAAAAGAGAAAGTCTGTACTGAAGGTTCTTCAGGAGATTGTGTCTAAGCATTCTGATAGTGTGACTAGCCAGTTTGTTCAAGGCGGTGATCTTATGGACTCGCCCAGGAATCAGGTTTTTCAGGAAGATCCCGGAGCGCGTTCGACACAAATCACTGACGTGGTAGAATCAGATGAAGAAGAAGTAACTCTAATTCCATCTGACGAGGAACTAAAAGTAGCCGATGTCTAATCTAGTTGATGTCATTGTCGATCATTTTCCGCCTGTTGATGGGACTAATATCCCGCTAGGTAGCCAGATTACGGTTACCTTCAACAGAGAGATGGATACTGATCGTCTTCAGGAAGATTTCTTTATTGAGGGACCTGATACGGATCAGTTCGTTGGCCCAGGCCAGGTCGAGCTCAAATTCCCTCAGAATATCTCTCAGGGTGACCTAGATGACTTTCTAAGGTCTCCTGGATATACAGGGATCGTAGAGGGTAGCTTTGAATTCGAAACTGTGTCAGGGGTTAGCACTAAGCTAATCTTCACGCCAACAAGGCCTCTTGCCGCGACGCATGACTATAAGGTTTATGTGTCAGATACCCTAGATGCAGATGGCAATGACATTACTGGTATGGTTTATTGGGAGTTCCAGACAGGCACAGGATCTATTGAGGAGCTTCCTAGCACTATTTCAACTTCTGTACTAGCGGCTACTCCACAAGCTCAGGCACTAGCCACAGATCTTTCTGCCCTGCAGGTGGTTAAAACAACCCCTTCTGATCATGATATTGAGCAGTCTGTTGACTTAGCTGAAATTGTTGTGGAGTTTAACAAGGAAATAGATCCGGCTTCCGTAGATGCTGATAGTATTATTGTACAGGCTCTACCAGCTACAGATCATCCTAAGGCTGATGTGAGTGCAGCAGGAGATCTAGCTAAGAGTGTAGAGGTAGATGGCAATAAGCTGAAGATCAAGATCTAAGGAGGCTGTAATGGCTGGACCTACCAATACTCGGCAAGTCGGGCAAGCTCTTCGTATCTACAAGAATGCTGATGCTAAGATAATCGCAATGGATGATATTGCGATCAATGCTGATATACGCCGAATCAATATAGATACTTTCCATCACTCTGCCTCTATGAGCTATCAACGCACCTTATTCCATCTAGGCGTAGGAGATAGGACTGTAGCGCTGATTCAAATGCTCGGAGATTATAGTAGCTTGTCAGAAGACTCTGGAGATTATCTGACTGCAACCTGGGATAGTGCAGATAATACAAATGACATCAAGATTACTTTCAATACTCTAGCTAAGTTGGGTGATACAGTCTAATGGTTAGTTCGAATGACATCAAAAAATGGATGATCATTTGTGAGATTTTGGGAGGATGTGGCTCTCAAGGCGGGATTGTTGGTAGTCTCGTAGTTGATGGTGGAGTGTTGTGGGTGTATGATGAAGTTCGTGATAAGTGGTTGAGTTCATATAGACTTACTGCTGCAGCTGGCAGAAAAGGCAGAGCTAAGAACTCGTATCTACACCTGATAGATAATCAAGCGTCGAATCTGACAGGATATAGAATGACGAGAGATGGTACAATTACTGCCATCGCTGCGCAAACTAGAACCAACGAAACGTGGACACTTCAGATTAGAAAGAACGGGAATCCTGCGAATATTGTGTCGCTATCACTATCTGGTGTTTCTGGGGCTCATAACCGTTCGATTAATATAGATGTGGATGAGGGGGACCAGATACAATTTTATGCAGATACAACCGCTTTCCTAGGCATTCGAGATCCCTTTGCCTGGATTGAAATAGCATGGAGAAACGACACTATTACTTAGGAGGACTTTACTAAATGGCTTTGTATGTACGTACAGGGAATAACGGTACCGATCCTGATGTTGATGTTCTGGATCTTGGTATAACTATTCCTACTGGTGCCAGTTGGGTAGAGTTGACTGCTGAGTCTGCGGGTGATCCGGATGGTGGGGGAGGTCAGTTTACTGCAAGAGAACTGCGCGATTCTGTTGATCTACATACCCTAATTACTGGAGGATCTCTCCAGTGGTCGAAGGATGGCGCAACAATCGAGCAGGCTG
>Ga0180438_10002206_pt1 | contig 32523 bp, 24 predicted proteins | sample SS_ome_12_FD_132455 | JGI IMG/M metagenome (GOLD analysis project Ga0180438, IMG submission 132455) | Hypersaline lake sediment archaeal communities from the Salton Sea, California, USA - SS_3_D_2 metaG | ecosystem: Environmental > Aquatic > Non-marine Saline and Alkaline > Hypersaline >... | reverse complement strand
GCGCCGCGGCCGTCTCGCACGGCGTCCCCTGCCTGACGACCATCCAAGCCGCCGACGCCGCGGTGCTGGCCATGGAAGCCATGCGCGAAGAAGAGCTGACCGTGCAGGCGGTGCAGGACCGGTTTCCAGAGTACGGCGACAGCCGGTGAGACGCACAGTAAACAGCCGCTCGCAGTGACCCGATTCATCGGGTCGCCTGGTGCCGTCTGACCGCTGGAATTCGACGGGCTCGGAGGCCCGTCGTACCAGCCCGCTCCTATCCTGCAGGGACTTCAAAACACGTTCCACGGACTCGTCAGGAGACGGCGTGGGAACGTGCCCTTTGGCACACGGGAGGCTATCCACTCAGCGAGTCCGGCGCACCGATGGAAACGGTTTTTGATCCCGGTGGGAAAAAGGGGCCGACTGGGCAGGATTTGCGAGTTGCCGGATTGTGGAGTCGAGAGTGGGCGCGATATAGTAACGGGCGCCAACGCGAGCGATAGATCGGGCCTACCTCTTGTTTACTGAATCGCGGTTATTCTGGGAGGAGGATTATGATGTTCAGAGCATTAGTGCGAATGCGTTGTCGTGGTGCGCGGGGCGCTGTCGTTTGTGCATGGCTTATCCTTGTGATTTGGTGGTGCCTGTTTTGTTGTGCCCAGCCGGTCCGTGCCGGGATTTCAACGACCGGCGATGTCCAGCCCGCGAATCCGGCCACTTGGACAGCAGATACGTCTGGCTACATCGGCAAGACCGGCACCGGCACAATGAGTATCACCGACGCAAGTGACGTCTTAGGCAGGGCCGGCTTCATCGGCAACGGCAGCGGCTCGACGGGCGAGGTTACGGTCGATGGCCCCGGCTCGACCTGGACGAACGGTGATGATGAAGATGAAGACGACTATGTCTGTATCGGTTACGAAGGCAGCGGTATGCTAAACATCACGAATGGCGGACTGGTAAGTATCGCTGAGACTCTGATCATCGACGCCAGTAACGAAAGGGAGAGCTTCGTCAACATGGCCAGCGGCGGGATGCTGGCGATGTTCGGTGAAGCCGATGAATCACTGCTGGGCTTTCTGGGGCTGATCGACGGTACGGATGCTATTCGATATTGGGATGATTCGATCTCGGGCTGGGCTGATATTAAGGGCGCGACCTATGGCCAGGATTATACGTTAAGCTATCTCACCGAAGGCGATCTGGCGGGCTATACGATGTTGACCGTAACAGCGGTTCCGGAACCTGCCACATTGGCTCTGCTGGCTCTCGCCCTGCCGGTTCTCGGCAGCGCGGCCATAATTCGGCTACGGCGTGGGGTCAAGAAACTTGAATGGTAGGGTGGCTGCTGGCAGCCACGCGCAGGCGGGCGCGGCTTGTTACCGCAGCGCGTGGTTGCAAGCAACCACCCTACGCACTAAAGCCGGTTTGACCCCAAGACACAAGAACCTGCGGTTGCCCTGGCCTCCTGGAGAAGTACAATGAAGATCTGCGATTGATACGATCCCCGGTAGCACGAAAGGGAACGTCATGCGCACTTGTCTCTTCGTTCTCGCGGTAGTGTTTCTAGTTTCACTCTCCGGCGGGCCGGCGGTGGTCGGGCAGACCGACCCGGCAGCAGAGCCAAAGGGCGACGCTCCTGTCGCGTGCGACAGACCATCGGATGCCGCGTCCCAACTCGAGCGGGCGATTACCGAGGCCTTTGTGGCGGAAGGTCGGGCTTATCTGAAACAAGGGGACCTCGACGCGGCCATGGCGTTCTTCAGCTCGGCGATCCGCCGCGACGGGAAGCACCACGCGGCCTTCGCCGCCAGGGCGGCCGTCCACGTCCGCAAGGGCGATTTCCAGAGCGCGCTGGCCGATTTCGTGACGGCCAACGTGTTGGTCAACCAGTTGCCCGAGCCCAAGCGACGTGAGGAATCCAAAAAACTCTTCGCCGAGATGCAATGGGAACTGGCCGAGAGAAAACAGCGGCCCGTGGAAATGCAATCGCAACTGCCCGGCTATCTTCGAGTTCCAGCGGATCTGGAGAAGGGGTCGCAGCTCGATCGGATGCCGCGCGATCCGCAACGCCTGCGCTTGCCCGGCCTGTCGAATCCCGAGAGCAGGTATCGCCGTATGGAGACGCCGCGCGTGCAACGCCGCGACCGCTCGGACGATCGCGTTCCCGAGGCAATCGACAAGGGCATGATGTTCGACGCCTTCGAATCGCAGCGGCGCGGCAGAGAACGTGATTAGCGGAAGGCGGGGATCGCCGGGCGCCCGTCCGTGGCGGTCAAGACCGCTCGGCGTGCCGCGGCTCCGCCGGAAGCCGCGTGGCCCATTTCCGGGTTGGACAACTCGCGTCCGAGAGTGCCCATGTGTGGCCATCCTTCCTTCTTTCACAACTCGGAAGACAGGCCACGCCAGTGTTTCTTTGACCGGACCTTGCGGCACAGCATCGGCGGACGATCTCTCCGCGTGATTCGTCGTCGAGGGGGCAGCAAGGGCGGGTGCGCCCGGGCCACACGGCTGCAATGACGGGTCGTGACATGTTCTCACCCCGCCATCTGACCACCCAAATCCACCCAGCTACCGTCAGGGTAGGTACCCTGGGGTTTCAGGGGATTACGTCATGGGGTTACGAGGTATCTCCCTCGTAGTCAGCGGCCACATCCCCTGTGGGTTTCGGCCGAAAAACGCTGCCGGGCGGTCGGCTGAGGTGCGCAAGTCGTTGCAAGACAAGGAGTTCGGCGAAAAGACGGGCCGGTTTTGGCACCTGGAAAAAATAGGCTCGGCCATAACTTGTTTTTGGGCAACACTTTACGCATCGTGACTGGTGCTTTCGTGGGCCTGCCGCCACGTGTGGAACAAAGCCGCGGCGAAAGACGTAACGTCTTTTATCATAACATCTTGCGCCCAGAATGCAAGGCCGCTTTTGGACACGCAAGGGGCGCAGATAATTGCAGCCGACTCGCCCGACGAACGGCCGGATGCCATGCCTTCGGGGGGCCGATGAAACTCTCGACTTAATCGTCGGGTGTTGAAGGTGGTTCCACCGTCGGCTCCGGGACCTCGGGCGCCGGCTCCGACTTCCGGGCCTTCTGCCCCGGGACTTCGGCTTTCGGCTCCGGGACCTCGGCCGCGGGCTCCGGCGTCTTGACTGGCGGCTCGGGGACGTCGCCTGGCGATGGTTCGGCGGTCGTCTCCGGCTGCAGGGCCTCCAGCCATTGGGCCCGCACGAGATTGCCGGTGTAGGTGGGCGGGGCACGGTAATACTCCAGCGCCTTCTTGTATTGACCGGAGTCTTCGAAGGTGCGAGCCAAGTTGTATCGCGCGCCCGGAACCCAGGGCCCGCCGGGCGAGGCCAGCAGGGTGTGCTTGAGGAAGTAGTCGACGGCCGAGGCGTAATCGTCCTGCTGAAGCGCGAGCAGCCCCAGCCAGTAGTTGGCGTGCTCCTTGGCCCGGATGAACAGCGCCTTCCTCATGCCGGCTTCATCCGCGGCCAGGCGTCTGATCTGTTGCTCGTCGGCGTTGGGGTTCGCCTCGCGGTACAGTTGGTAGAGTCCGGCGGCCGTTTGCTTCTGTACCTCGTCCAGCCGGCGATTGGCGGGCCGGGCCTGCTGCAGAAACTGGGCCGCCCCTTGAGGGCCGACGAATTTGCCCTTCAGGTAGAGCAGCCGCCCTTTGCGCAACGGCCCCACGGACCGCTGAGTTTCCGTGACGCTCCGCAACGGCAAATAGGCGGTGGTCTGGTCCGGCCCGGCGGGTCCGACGAACTGCGGAATCTGCTCGACGGCCTCGTCCTCCTCCAGGGAAACCATATAGAAGGGCAGGATTGCCACCAGCCGGCCTTGGATCCGCTCCGGCGGAAGCAGCGACCGCTGGCGGATCGTCTCGAAGGGGCGGGTCCACAGCCGCACCTCGGAGACCTGGCCCGACTGCTTCAAGCGCTCCACCTGGAGCGACGGGGCCGCGGTCAGCACCATCTTCTGCTGCCGCGCCAGACGCGACTCGACCAGCGTCATGCGGGCGGAGAGCGCCTCGGGCGACGCGCTCAGCAACGCCACCACCCGCTTGAGGTCCGACGACTGCACCGGATAGTCGGCCTCCTCGACGTCCAAGCGGCGCAGCAACGCGTCCTTCTCGGCGACCTGGGTCAAGGTGGCCGGTCGGACGTCCAGCGGTCCGGCCTCGGTCAGTTTCACGCCGTCGGGCGCCGGGATGGGCAAGCCCAAGGCCGTATCGAACAGGTACAATTCCCCCTGGCTGAGAATCGCCACGGCCCAAGGCCGCAAGGCGGCCGAAGGATCGGTTTCCCCCGGATCCTCGGGCAGGGCCAGCAGAACGGCGTCGATGCCCTGTTGCCGGGCCAGGAGTATGAACACCTCGGCCCGCTCCATCGCCGTGCCGCGTCCGAAAAGCAGCGTTTCCCAAGGCATCAGGGGAATCTGATCGGGGGCGTCGGGGTCGAGCTGTACGTTGCGGATCGTCCAGTCGAACAGCTTTCGGGCACACTCGACCTCGTCGAGTTCGTCACCGCGGGCCCAGTTCGACACGTCGCGGAACCAGACCGCCTCCCGCAGATGGAACCCGTCGTAGCCGGAAAAGGCCAGCTTGCCGAGGTCTCGAACCGCGGGCAGTTCACGAAGCGGCGCCGGCAGGGTCTCGACTAGCGGATCGGGCTTCCAGTCGGGCAGCGGCGGCTGCGATCGGACCCACTGGTCCAGCCGGTTGACGATCTGCCGGAGCATTTCCGGCTCCGGACAGGTCGCCATCAACGCATCCAGGTCTCGATCGGGTGAGGGTTTCTGGCCTTGGGCCTGCCGGTTGAGCCGGCCGATCACCTGGGCCAGCATCCCGCCGGAATCGAATTCGTCGAGGCGGTTCAGATTCTCGACGGCGAAATGGAAGAGCGTTTCTTGCTGATGTCCGGGCGGTCCCGCCAGGCCGTTTTCACCGGGGCCGGGCGCAAGCGGTGAGCCGCCACCCCCATTGCCGACGAACGCGAGCCACATCAAGATCACGAACGTTCCCACCAGCAGAATGCCCAGGCGCCAATACCATAGCCCTTTGAAGGCTTCCTCGCCCAGCCACTTCTTCGCGGCCCGTTCGCCCGCGACCACAAACACCACCAGCGTCAGCAGCCATCGGACCGCCGGCCGCCGCCAGAACCCACTGCCGCCTTGCTCGCCCAAGGAACCGCTCACTTCAACTCCTCCATGGTCCGGCGAATGGCCAGCACGCGTCGCAGCACGTCGCCGAATTGATCCAGCGGGACCATGTTCGGGCCATCGCTCCGCGCCTGGTCGGGTGTAGGATGGGTCTCGAAGAAGAGCCCGTCGACGCCGATGGCCACCGCCGCCCGGGCCAGCGGCTCGACCATCTCCCGGTTCCCGCCGGTCGCCGCTCCCAGTCCGCCGGGCTCCTGGACGCTGTGGGTGGCGTCGAAGACGACCGGCGCTCCGAGCGACTGCATCTGCGGGATGGACCGCATGTCGTTGACCAGCCGGCCGTAGCCGAAGAACGTTCCCCGCTCGCAGAGCAGCAGGTGGCGGCAGCCGCTGGCCTCGAGCTTGCCGATCACGTGCTTCATGTCCCAAGGCGCCAGGAACTGGCCTTTCTTGACGTGCACGGCACGGCCGGTCTGAGCGGCCGCGACCAGCAGATCCGTCTGCCGGGCCAGGAAGGCGGGGATTTGCAGCAAGTCGCAGACTTCCGCCACCGGGGCGGCCTGTTCGGGCAGGTGAACGTCGGTGGTGACCGGCAGACCGGTCGACGCCTTGACCCGGCCCAGCACGGCCAGCCCGCGCTCGAGCCCCGGCCCGCGGAACGATTCGACGCTGGTGCGGTTGGCCTTGTCGAACGACGCTTTGAAGATCATCTGCACCGGCAGCTCCGCGGCGATCTGTTTGAGCCGTTCGGCGATCGATAGCGTCAGCGTTTCGTCCTCGATCACACACGGGCCGGCGATCACCAGCAGCGGTTGGCCGCGGCCGCAACGATAGGGGCCGATGGTGGCGGGGTTTTCAGGCACGACGTCGAGGTCCTCGTGAGGTTTCTGCTACGATTTCAAGTCTTCTTCTTTCGTTTCGGCCGCCGGAACGACCAGCGTCAACCGGCCGGGCAACGTCTCCACTTCGACCGGAAGCACTCCGCCCGGGTCGCCGTCCAACTGGTAGGGCACCTCGGCCTCGGAGGTGATCTTCAGCCGCCGCACGCGGCACGCGGTGCAATCGGCCAACCGCTCGTGACGGCCCGACAGCACGGCGGCCGCATATCGGAGGCCATGCCAGAGCGATCCGCGGCGAAACGTGCAAACGTCCAACAGCCCATCGGTGGCATCGGCCCGGGAAGCCAACCGCAGCGCTGCGCCGTAGCACGGCAGATTGAACGCAAACAGCCAGCGGACGATGGCCGGCGTCGACGGTTTTCCGGCCGATCCGGCCCTCTCAGGGTCAAAGTATACCTGGAGTTCCGGATATTGATAACTACGGATCGACTGGAGGATCGGTTTGACGTAGCTGCGGCTGCGGATGTGTCCCCGGCGGCGCTGGTGCAGGCGCCGGACCACGTCGGCGTCGAAACCGCAGCCGATCATCAGCAGAAAGACCCGCCCGTTGGCCTCGCCCGCGTCGAGGCGCATCAGCCGGCCGTCGCAGATCGCCCGGCAGACCGATTCTGGCTCGCGGCCGAGACCGAGATATCGGGCCAGGAGGTTCTCGTTTCCGGAGGGGAGCAGGGTTAGGGGGACTCCCAGCTGGGTGCGATTGACCAACTCGGCGGCCGTGCCGTCGCCGCCTACTGCGACCAGCGCGCGGAGGTGGCCCTCGACATGCCACTGATCGGCCCGTCGGGCAACCTCGTCAAGGTCGTTGAGGACTTCGGCCTTAAAACCTTGTTGTGACAGCAGTTCCGCCAGGCGGTCGACGCGCGATTGGGCAGATCGGGCCCCGGCGATCGGATTGACCGAAATCAGCACGCGGTCGGCGTCAGGCGGCAATTTGGACCGGTTCGGTAACAACGGAATTTCCCTTGAGTCTGGTCGAAGGGGCAATGCGTAGTATACGGAACTGATCGCAATGCTGTAGCGCCCGGGTGTGTCGTGTGTAGCAAAACAATACACTTGCCGTGACCGGCCGGTGGCGAGCCCCGCCCGAATGACGTTTTCGTCCGATCGCCATAAGTACTTTCCAAAGAGAGAGTTGCATCTTCCGGTTACCTTCCGCTGGCGAAATGGCACCGTTTGGCACGTCGGGTGCTTTCAGGGAAAGCCAGCGGACAGCATGTCCGCCGTCAAATGAGCTGGCCCGTGGGGCCCCTGACGGAATGTGGTCGGACGGTTACCTTGCCCTTGCCGCCCGGTCGGTCACTGTGGATGTGGCACGTCAGGGGCCTCAGTTTTTTTCCGGCCCCCTCCCCTCCACCATAAGCTAGGTTTGAGGGAGGAAATTTCCGCTCCGCAGGGAAGCGTTTGCGCATAAGCAAAGGGGATTGGCAGAATCATGGAAAAAGACGCGATTCTAGAGGTGGCAAGCGAATCCAAGGAGCCCGTCGATGAGCCGTCGGCCACTCCGGCAAAGAAACCGCTTTGGGCCCGTCTGCTGACGCCGAAATGGCTCATCATCCTGATCGGGGCGTCGCTGGTCGTCCACGGCATCGGCTTCGCCTACTACCAAGGGGCAGACAGGGCCGGTTCGACGGCGCCCGACTCGGAGATCGGCTTGGGGATATTTCGATTCGAGGCCAAAAATGGCGAAGGCGGCCCGATTGCCAACGCGGAGTTCTCGCTCCACATCGCGTTGCTCGACAAGGTCAGCCGGGACGCTCGAGATAGGCTCCAGGCCCGGCGGTTTCGGATCCAGCAAGACATCGAAGAGCTGCTCCGGCAAGCACATAGCGCGGATTTCGAGGACCCCAGCCTGGGGGAATTGAAACGGCAATTGCAGGAAAAGGTGAACGAGACCCTTGGCGTGAGGGTGATCGCCGACGTGATCATCACCAATCTCAGTATCCAGCAACGCGAAGGCGAAACCCACACCGTCGCCGATACGGCCGACAAGGTGCCCTGGGTCGACGAGCCCTCCAGTTGACCTTCCCGGCTTCGGCCAGGCCCCCGCAAGCGATCCGGCCCCCACGATGCGCCGCAGCCGCCGATCGCACCAATCTGCGCGATTTTCTCTGAAAAAGCGCGGTTCCGGGATTGACGAGCATTCTGCACAGGCTTATATTTGTAAGTATCTGCTTACTTTATTGATTGCGGATGCCTCGCCTTATGCCCAGACCGAGCCAAATCGACCGGCAGCGCAAACGACTGATCCCTCTGGTGACCGAGCTGTTCAGCGAGTTGGGCTACCGCCGGACCACCACCGCCGAGCTGGCCCGGCGCTGCGAGGTGCGCGAGAACATTCTCTATCGCCTCTGGGACGACAAGAAGGCGATGTTCGTGGCGGCGATCGACTATTTGTTCGAGCAACGGGCCGAAGCGTGGCGGAAACTGCTCAACGATCGCCGCCGCCGCGGCTCTCCCGCCGAACGGCTGATCGCCTACGAGGCCAAGCACCAGGGCGAGTTCGGCTTCTACCGGATCGTCTTCACCGCGCTGAGCGAAACGGACGACCCGGAAGTGCAAGCCGCGCTGGTCCAGATGTACCGCCGGTATCATCGGCTGGTTTGCGAATTGATCAAGGAGTATCGCGTCGAGCAAAGCGACGAGTCGGCGTTGCCGGCCGACGCGGCGGCCTGGGCCCTGATGGGGTTGGCGACCATCTCCAACGTCTGCCGACACCTGGAACTGCTCGAGCCGCGCCGGCGGGAGCGGATGTTTGCAGCCGTCGCCGAATACCTGACCACCGCAGCCGGGGCGTAGCCCCTTTTTTGCAGAAAACGTAAGTGCATACTTACACTCAGTTCTCAAGGGAGGTTGTGATGAGCGACAAATTCAAGACTCGTACAGGAATGACTCCCGGCGTGCAGAAGGGGACAGTCCCATTTTCGCTTCGCGAAAATCGGGACAGTCCCCAAGTAGCCTCCTTACGAGTCCTTAGTCGTCGGAAGTTCCTGGCGGGCGCGTTGACGGCGCCGTGCCTGCTACATCAAACCGTGCTGGCCGATCAACCACGGCAAAGACCCCCACAGCCCGACCGCACGGTCGATCTGCACATCCACCTGTTCGGCGTCGGCGACCATCAATCGGGCTGCAGGATCTCGAAGCAGATCAAGCAGTCGCCGCTGTTTGGGTTTTTGCTGAACAAGCTGGCGGTGGAGCGGCGGGCGGAAACCATCGACGAAGGATACGTCCTGGCCCTGGCCGAGACGCTGCAAGAATCGGGAATCGACAAGGGTGTGATCCTCGCCCAGGACGCGGTCTACGACCGCAAGGGCAAGCCCGACTGGCAGCGGACCTCGTGCTACGTTCCTAACGACTACCTCTTCCAGGTCGTCGGTCGTTATCCGCAGCAGATGGTGCCTTGCGTTTCCATCAATCCCGACCGGGCCGACGCCCTGGACGAGTTGCAGCGCTGCATCGACAGGGGTGCCCGGCTCTTGAAAATCCATCCGCCCATCCAAGGAGTCGACGTAGCGGACCGGCGGCACACGGCGTTCTTCCGCCGCTGTGCGGAGGCAAAAATCGTGGTGATGGTTCACACCGGCCACGAGCACAGCGCCCCCGTGCTGGACGTCGAGCTGGCCAGTCCGCGGAAGCTGCAGTTGGCGTTGGAGGAGGGCTGCACGATGGTCGCCTGCCACTGCGGCACCGGTTGGGCGGGGGACAAACCCGACATGTTGCCCGAGTTCCTGGAAATGCTCCCCAAGTATCCGAATCTCTGGGGCGATACGGCCGTATTGGGCAGCATGGCGCGGGTGCGCGACATGCTGCGGTTGCTGGCCGACGACGCGGCAAAAGCGCGCCTGCTGCACGGCAGCGACTTCCCATTCCTCTGCTATCCGCTGGCCTTTGCACCCAGGATCGGTCTGAAAAGCGCGCTGCGTTTGCAGGGCGTCAAGAATCCGATCGGGCGCGATTTCGCCCTGAAGGACGCCTTGGGGATTGGCCGAGAGTCGGCCGAACGGGCGTATCGACTGCTGATATAAGGCCGCAACCATTGGTCGCGCGGCAGTGCCCTAGCACCATCCCCCCCGAACGATGCGAAATCCGGCCGCCAAATGCTTGCATGCCGTGGCGGGTTCGAGTAAGCTAGGAGAGGTGTGCGGGATTGAATGATCAAGCAAAGCAACGGGGAGACCCATGGTGAGCGGCAAAATGATTAGGGTTGTGGCGCCGGCGGGCCTGATCGCCGTGTGGGCGGTTGGATCGCTCGCGGGGGCCGATATCATCTCCGACCTGGAGGTCCACTATCCGTTCGAGAATGCCTCCAATCTCGGCGAGAACTGGGCCGGCGAATACGGCGTGCCCTGCGGCTGAGGGTGGTCCCTCGATACAGGCCCGGGTGGCCTGGGACAAGCGGCTTACTTCGGCTCGCATTACAGCAGCCCGCACATCGACGTCTACGGCAAGTCCGGTCCGGGCGACGATCCGTTCACGATCGCCGCCTGGGTCAAGACGACCGACGCCTACAACCGTCTGACGTCGGTCAACGCGGTGGGCCATTCCAGCGGAGACGCGGTGAGCCTGGAGATTCGGCAGGGGCTGCCCACTGCCATCGTCTACGACGCTTACGCGACACCGGCGGAGAACCGGCTGACCTTCAACAAAGACATCGCCGACGACCAGTGGCATCACGTGGCGATGAGTTTCACCGGCGGCGACGACGATACGCTGCGGCTCTACGTCGACGGACGGCTGGCCGGCCTGCAGACCCAAGCGGCCGGAAGCCTCGACGTCAGCGGCTGGAGCGTGGGCAGCCTGTTCGGCGCCGACGAGTACTTCGGCGGCGCGATGGACGACGTGCGGATGTACGCCCGGGCGCTTGGCGACGGCGGTGTTTCGCAGATCGGCCAGACCGCCGGCGGCGACGTGGCCGAGCTGTATGCGCTCGGTGTCCCCGAGCCGGGCACCCTGGTCTTGTTGGTCTGCGGCCTGCTGGCGGTGCTGGCGTTGCGTTGGACCGCGGGCCGCCGCTAAGGACTCGTACAGGAATAACTTCCGGTGTGCCGAAGGGGACAGTCCCATTTTCCCTGCGGGAAAATCGGGACAGTCCCCAAGTTATTCACTTACGAGGTCTAAGCATCGTTCGAGAGACTAGTGGCGTAGCCGAACTCGCCAGAGTTTGGCTTCGTGGCCATGTCGCCGAAGTCTGGCGACTTCGGCTACCTCCGAATCTGACGCCTATTTCTCGAACGATGCTAAGCGACCGCAGCCGCGATCCTGCAGATCGGCCTCTCTCGGCCCGAATATTGCCGGGTCGTGGTCTCGAACCGGCCGCTGTGGTATGCTTGATGCGCCTTCGGCGCTCTGCATCTTTGACCACAAGGAAAGTATGCCATGTCCCCGGTTTCTCGCCGTCTGCCGCTGCCCGTTTGCCTCTCGGTCTTCAGTTTGCTCATCTTGGGCCCGAATCCCTTGCTGGCCGGCAACTGGCCGCAATGGCGCGGGCCGGACGGCAACGGCGTCAGCCAAGAATCCGGCCTGCCGATCGCTTGGACCGAAGGCTCCGGGATCGAGTGGAAGTGCCAATTGCCCGAGTGGGGAGACAGCACGCCAGCCATTTGGGGCAACGCCGTGTTTGTGACCAGCCACGTCGACGATCGGCAGCTCGTGCTGCTGCGGATCGACAAGCAGACCGGCCAGATCGCGTGGACCGGCCAGGTCGGGACGGGGAGCTGCCTTCGGGCCGATGCGCTGCGAAAATCGCCCGACATGCGCCGCCACCAGCAGTTCCACAACACACACAATCTGGCCAGCCCGTCGCCGGTAACCGACGGTAGCGTGGTGTTGGTCCATTTCGGCAACGGCGATCTGGCGGCGTACGACTTCGACGGAAAGCAACTTTGGCACCGCAACCTGCAGAAGGACTACGGCGACTACACGATCTGGTGGGGGCACGCCAACAGCCCCGTGCTCTACGAAAACCTGGTGATCTCGGTCTGCATGCAGGACTCCTGCCACGATCTGCCGGGCGACGTGTCTCCGAGTTACGTGGTGGCCCACGACAAGCAGACCGGGGCGGAGGTGTGGAAGAGGATGCGGATGACCGACGCGGTGCGCGAGAACTGCGATTCGTATACCACGCCGATCTTCCGCCGCGCGGACGACCGGGTGGAAATGGTCGTGATGGGCGGTCAGGTGCTCGACGCCTACGACCCGGCCGACGGCACGCGGCTTTGGAACCTGCCCGGGCTGGTCGGCAATCGGGTGATTCCCGGCCCGGTGGCCGCCCACGACATGATCTATCTCACCCAGGGGATGCGCCAAGCGATGCTGGCGGTTCGGATCGACGGCCCGGGCAAGCGCTCGCGGGAGGACGTCGTCTGGAGCTTCAGCCAAGGCACGTCCGACAGCCCTTCGCCGGTCGTCTGGGGCGAACATCTGTATTTCGTCAACAACTACGGCATCGTCCGCTGCCTCGACGCCCACACCGGCCGGCTGCGGTGGAAGGAGCGGATCGAGGGCCAGTATCGCGCCTCGCCGATTGCCGCCGAAGGCCGGATCTACTTCCTCAACATGCAAGGCCTGACTACGGTGGTCTCCGCTTCGTCGCGGTTCGATCGCCTGACCCAAAATCAACTCGACGACGAGACGATCGCCTCGCCGGCGGTTTCCGACGGCAGGATGTTCATTCGGGGACGGAAGTGGCTGTATTGTTTGAGGAAATAGTGGTTAGTGGGTAGTGGGTAGTGGGTAGTGGGTAGTTCTGTGCCGGGAATGACTAGATTCAGCGAGTACGATGTTGTGCGGGTGATCAAGCTGCTAACGCCTTCCCGCAGAAACTACGGGGCGGCAGCCGTCATGCGGCAGCCCGAAGTCGGTGACACTGGGACGATCGTCAACATACTACATGATGCAGAAGACGATTCGAAGTACATCGTTGAATGCGTAGACGGAGCAGGAATGACCACTTGGCTCTGTGATTTCGACCACGAGGAACTTGAACTGCAATGGCGACCACGAGAGACTTGAACCGCAAGCGTAGTCTGCAAGACACTTGTTTCCGCGCGCCTACAGCATGGAGGTATCATTGACCTATACTCAGCTTCTGTTGATCTGAGTGATTATCGAATCCGGTTGCAAACGGCCGCCGGGCTTGTCTCGGCGGGAATTCCGGAAGTCTACGTTTTGAATGGGAATTCATGGACGTTAAGACCCTTTGCCGGTATCTCGACGATCCTGACGCGGCGGCCGAATGGTTGCGGGGGATGGGGTTGACCGACGTGAAGCGGGCCCACGCCGGACTGGTGCGGATGGCCTCGGCCGGCATCACGCTCGACCTGCTGGCGGTGATTTGCGGTCAACTCGAAGCGGGGCTGCCGCGCTCGGCCGATCCGGACATGGCGCTGAACAACCTCGACGATTTCGTGGCCGTGGCTCGAAATCCGCTGGCGATGGGGACCTTCTTCGAGCGCGACCCGGACGCGCTGTCCACCTTGCTGCAAATCTTCACCACCAGCCAGCACTTCAGCGACCTGCTGATCGGCGATCCGGACGCGCTGGACCTGCTGCGGTTGACCGAGGGGCAGCCGATGACCCGCGAGGCCCTGGTGGAGGATCTCGTGGCGGAGGTGGCCGCGCTGGAACACGAGTCGACCGTGCTGCAGGCCCTGCGGCGCTTCAAGCGCCGTGAGACGCTGCGGATTGCCTACGGCGACCTGATTCGCGAGCAGCCGCTGCAGGTGGTCACCGCGCAGATCTCCCTGCTGGCCGATGCGATCCTGGAGGCCGCCCTGCTGGCCGCCCGCCGCAAGCTGCAACGGCAACGCGGCGTCCCCACCGGACCGGACGGAAACCCTGCCCGCTTCGTCGTGCTGGCCATGGGAAAACTCGGCGGCATGGAGTTGAACTACTCCAGCGACGTCGACCTGATCTTCCTCTACGACGGCGACGGCAAGACCGACGGGCGGCGCCAGATCACCAACAGCGAGTTCTTCGATCAGCTTGCCCGCGAGATGATCCGGCTGCTGACCGAAACGACCGAGTTGGGCTCCATTTATCGTATCGACCTGCGTTTGCGTCCCGAAGGGCGGCACGGGCCGATGGTCCCCAGCGTGCAGAGCGCGTGGAGCTACTACGACGTCCGCGGTCGGACCTGCGAGCGGCAGGCCTACATCAAGGCCCGGCCGGTGGCCGGCGATCTCGAATTGGGCCGCGAGTTCCTCGAGCAGCTCACCCCCTGGATCTATCGCCGCTACCTGGGCCTGGCCGACATCAGCGGAATCAAGGCGCTGAAGCGGCGGATCGAACAGCAGACTCGTAGCGCCGGGGCCGACCAGCGAAACGTGAAGACCGGGCACGGCGGCATCCGGGACGTGGAGTTCGTGATCCAGTTCCTGCAACTGCTCAACGGTGCCGATCTGCCGGGGCTGCGCACCGGCAACACCATGGAGGCCATCGTGCGCCTGGAACAGGTCGGCTGCCTCAGCGACCTGGAACGCACCCTACTGAAGGACAATTACAGCTTCCTGCGCAAGATCGAGCACCGCCTGCAGATCATGTTCGACCTGCAGACCCATATGCTGCCCGAAGACCGCGACGAGATGCGCAAGCTGGCGCTGCGGGTGGGCTACATCGAAACGCCGGACCAGCCGGCGCTGGCGGCCTTCGAAGAGGACTACCGCAACAAGACCGCGTTGAACCGCAAGATCCTCGACCACCTTTTGCACGACGCCTTCAGCGACGACGTGCAGACCAAGGCCGAGGTGGACCTGGTGCTGGATCCCGATCCGTCGCCGGAGTGGATCGCCGAGGTGTTGGGGGAGTATCCGTTCGACGACGTGCCCCGGGCCTACGGCAACCTGATGGCCCTGGCCGAGGAGAAGATCCGGTTTCTTTCCACCCGCCGCTGCCGCCATTTCCTGGCCGCCATCGCGCCGCCGCTGCTGGAGGCCATCGCCGCCACGCCCGATCCCGACTCCACACTGGTCAGCCTTAACCGCGTCAGCGATTCGCTGGGGGGCAAAGGGGCGTTGTGGGAACTGTTCAGCTTCAATGTGCCCAGCCTGAAGCTCTACGTCGATCTGTGTGCGTACAGCCCCTATCTTTCGGCCATTCTCACCAGCAACCCGGGCATGATCGACGGGCTGATGGACAGCCTGGTGCTCGACAAGCTGCCCAGCCACGAGTCGCTCCGTGAGTCGTTGGCCTACCTTTCGCGCGGCGCCGAAGACCTCGACCCCATCTTGCATAGCTTCAAGAACGACCGGCAGCTTCGCGTGGGGGTGCGCGATCTGTTGGGCAAGGAGGGCGTGCGGGCCATCACCGGCGTGCTTTCCGACATCGCCGAAACCTGCCTGGCCTTGATCGCTTCCCACGAGTACGGGCGGCTGGTCGACCGCTTCGGCCAACCCCGCGTCGAAAGCGGCCCGCGCGCCGGGCGGCCCTGCGAGATGGTCATTCTGGCGATGGGGAAATTCGGCGGGCGGGAAATGAACTCCCACAGCGATCTGGACGTCGTGTTTCTCTACGAGGCCGACGGAAACACGGCGCTGGACGTCACCGGCTTCCGGGCACAGAGCACGTCGAACCAGCACTTCTTCAGCGAGCTGGCGCAGCGCATCATCAAGCGGACCAGCCGCCTGAGCGCCTATGGGCGGCTCTACGAGGTCGACGCCCGACTGCGCCCCACCGGACGCAGCGGCGCCCTGGCCACGTCGCTGGCCGAGTTCGGTCGGTACTTTGCCGAAGGACACGGGCGGCTCTGGGAGCGCCAGGCGTTGTGCAAGGCCCGGGTGGTGTACGGGTCGCCCCGGGCCGCCCGGGCGGCCATGGCGGCGGTGGGCAAGGCGACCTTCGCGGGGCGCTGGCGACGCAGCCACGCCGAGGAAATCCGCAAGATGCGCCAACGCCTGGAAGAAACGGTCGGCAGCGGTGATTTGAAACGCGGCCCCGGCGGCATCGTGGACGTCGAGTTCCTGGTGCAAATGCTCCAATTGCGATACGGACGCCGCAATCCCAAGATCCGCCACCCCAATACGCTCTCGGCCCTGGATGCCCTGCACGCCGAGCAGCGGCTCTCCGACGAGGACTACCGGCTGTTTCGCGACGCCTACCGCCTGCTGCGGACCATCGAAGGCCGCCTGCAGTTGATGAACTCGGCCGCCCGGGACGAGCTCCCCAACGATCCCACCGAGTTGAACAAGCTGGCCCATCTGCTCCGCTACCGCGACATCGACGCCCTGTTGGCCGACTACGAAGACTCCACCCGGCAAATCCGCAGCCGCTTCGAGGAGATCTTCGACGCGGCCGCGGGCAAATCATGAAGCCGCAACCGGCGGTCGCGCCGGTGCGGGCATGACCGTTGGTCGCGTGTCATGAAGCCGCGACCGGGGGTCGCGGCTTTATATCAAGAAACCACCCGTCGCGGCTTTATCGGATCACTTTGCTGATATCGATCAACCATAACTGCCGGCCTTGGCCGCCGTGCGGGGAATCGATGACGACTTTGGTACCGTCGGGGCTGAAGCGGGGATGCGTGTCGCAACGCCATTCGCCGCGGTACTCCGGCGGCAGATGAAAATGCCCCAGCGGCACGATCCGCCGCGTCGCCACGTGGTAGAGGTACGGATGCTGCTGCCGTTTTGAGCCCAGCGGGTACGTGTCGTTGAGGATCCACTCGTTGCCCGGCAGGTAGGTGCAGTGGCCGTTGTGGATCATCAGCCCGCGGCCCACCACCTCGACCAGGCCGCCCGTCTTGTCTTCGAACAGATAGAACGCGTTGTGGTGCGACGGGTGCCACGACCAGGCCAGGATCTGCTGCGGATCGCGCCAGATGAAGTGCGACGTGCGGCCCGAATGGTCCACCACCCGGACGTCCGAGCCGTCCATCTTGGCGGTCAGCATCCGCGTGCCGAAGCCGCGCTGTCCGGGCATTCGCCAACGGTGCAGAAACTCGAACCGGCTGCCGTCGGGACTGATCAGCAGGTGGTTGAAGTAGTGCTTCGCCGCGGACAGATTGCCGTTGGGGTACGGGATCTTGGCGATCTGGGCCAGCGAGACGATCAACTCTGCGCGGCCCGACTCCAGGTCGACGCCAAAGATGCCCGAGTCGGCCGGGGCCAGCTCATCGCCGTGCGGGTCGGGCAGGCCGGTGTACCCGTAGCCGGGCCGCATGTCGTTGACCCGACGGAAGTCGGGCGCCACGGCCGTGCGCCCGTCCGGGCCGACCGAATAGATCGGGTGCTCAATCGTCCGCCGCTTACCCGTGGTCACGTCGAGCACGTGGCACACGTAGCGGTCGTTCTGCCGGTCGTTCCACACGACCTCGGTTTTCGAGCCCGGAAGCCATTGCAGCATGCAGCCCTGCTGCCAGCACCAGGCCCGCGATTGCCCCAGCTCGATCCAGCGGTCGCCGTCCTCAAGGTCGACCATGCCGACGCGGATCACGTCGTCGGGCCGGGGGCTGCGGTGTTCGAAGTCGACTTCCATGCCCAGCACGTAGCGCCCCGAGGGATCGAACTCGAGCTTGTCGTAATAGCCGAACCAGTGAAATTTCGGCCCCTGCGTGATGGCCCGAACCGGCGGCAGCTTGACGTCCGGCGCGTGGATGATCTGCTCGAAGGTCGGTTCGGCGGCCGTTGCGGCCGGCGGCAGCGCGGCGACGAAGGTCAGGCTCAGCACGAACGTGGCTAGTTTCGGATGGGACATGCGGCCGACTCCTTGTTGCGGATGTGGTTCTCGGTCTTCAGTTTTCAGTGATCGGTTGTCGGTTCTTGCTTGGACCTCAAGCATAGCAGTCGGGCGTGCTTGCGAACAGCCCCGACGCGGCGCCGTTGGCGGTTCCGCCAGCCGGAAGACCGGCGAATGGCGGCTGCTACGTCGCCCGCATTTTCTTGAGGTGGTCGGCGTCGACGATCTTGAATGGATCGACCAGTTCTTGCCAGCGTTCGCCGCGTTGGACAATGTCGCCCTCGGCGGTCGGTCCGAGTCTTCCGGACGCCATCGCCAGGTAGGGCACGCGGCGCGGGTGGAAGCCGGTGATACGGGCGAGCGTGGCGTCCACGGCGGTCGGATTGAGCCCCACTGCCAGCAGGCCCATCGGCTTGGGCGCCCCCATGATCGGGCCGTCCCCTTCCATGCAGAGGATGCCGTCGACCAGCGCGATTGTCTTGGGTAACGAGGCGTTGATGTCGACGACGGTCTCCGGGATTCCGGCGTGGTGCAGCACGTTCTTCGGCCACCCGTAGACCAGCCCCGGAAGCGTCCCGTAAAGGTTCTTCATCGACGCGGTGAAGCCGACCCAGTGGTGCGTCTTCAGCTTGGGCATCGACACGATCAGGTCGACCTCCAGCAGCCTGCGTGGGAAGTAGAATTGCTTTAGCCGGCTGACCCGCCCCGCGTTGGGCACGCTGCGGACCTCGCTGTAGTTGAAGTCCATGAACTCGAGCTTCTCGGACTGGAGCACCGGCTCCATGCCCGATTCGACCAGGGCCAATTCGGTGTCGCGGAGATGCCCGGGCGCTTCGCCGATGAGCACTTCGGCGCCCCAACCGCGGAAGACCTCGACCGCCGCCGCCAATACGGCCGGATGGGTCGTCATCTGCGGCACACTGCGGTCCGGCTCGACCAGGTTGGGCTTCAGCAGCACGCGGCGCTTGCGAACCGACGCCGGATCGAACCCCACCGCCTGAAACCCGTCGCGAATGGTCTGTACCAGCGGCCCGTCGTAGCGCTGGCCACGCGCCAGGAACACCGGTTGCTGCGGAACGAAGAGACGGCGCACCAGCGGATAGCTGAGCAACCCGGCGGCCGCCACGCCCGTGCCGATCAGCAACGTGCGGCGACTGAAACCCGCGGGTTCCGGTTGCGCTGCCGGCAGCGGCGTTTCGCGATCGGGTTGGATCGGTTTTGCTTCTGTCTCCATGGGTCCTACGCCTGTGGGCTGGTCGGCGAACTGGAGAACCAGGGACCGTCGCGGCCCAAATGGGCCAAGGCCAACAGGGCGAACTTGTAGGGCGAGGCGTCGCGCGCGAGCGTGCGTTGCCACGCCGCTTCCAGCCAGCGGTCGGCAGCCCCCGGCCGACGCCCGTGAGCCGACGCCCCGATCAGCCCGTAACACAACGACGCGGTGGTCGTCCTCGCGCTTAGTGTCCGGTCGAGGTAGTCGAGCGACCGCTGCACCTGTTGTTCGGCGTCCGGCTCCCCGTGCAGCGCGGCCAGGGTCAGCCCGGTCGGTTGCACGTGCGGCCGCAACGTGTTGCCCAGGATGATCGTGTTGCCGTAGTTCCAGCCGCCGGCCGGCAGCGTGCGGTTCAACAGCAGCTTGACGGCCTCGCGGCTGCGTGGGTGGTCGGCCTTGCCGCTTGACTTCAAGGCCAGCAGGTTAATTGCCGTCGGCTCGACCCACGAATGGGTCGATTCGACCCAGGGCCAACCGCAGAGCGAAGTGTCGTGCCCGTAGACCGGCGACGGCGGAAGCGTGCGGCCTCGCAAAGAGAGACTCCAGCCGACGGCTCGCTCGGCGGCGGCCGTCAAGCGCGGGTTTTCGGCCACGGCCAGCGCGGCCCGCCATGCCAGAATGACCCAACCGGTCGGCCAGCGCGGCTGCGAATGGTCGGCGTCGACGCCCAGGCTTCCGTCGCCGGATTGCAGACTGGCAAGCCACTCGAGCGCGGGTTGTGCGGCGTCGGCGCGTCGTTGGGCGATCAACGCCATGGCCGCCAGCGCCGTCGGCTCGACCGCCGCCACACCTTTCGCGTGATATCCGCATCGCGGCTCGGCTGCCAGCCGATCGAGCGCTTCGTCGACCCAGGACATACCAGAACGACCCCGCAAGTGGTCTCTTACGAACTTGCCATACAAACTTAGCTTACGGGCCCCCCGACTACCGCGCGGCGCCGGTCCGCTGGCTGCCAGTCCGCGGCGTGGTAGAATAGATTGTTTGGATTGTACTGGATCGTCCTGGTTGACGGGGCCTTGATGGAAAACGACCGGCAAAAACGCCCGCGGCGCGTCGCGGTGATCGGCGGCGGAATCTCCGGATTGGCGGCTGCGCATCGCCTGATCGAGCTGGATCCGGCCTGCGATCTGGCGCTGCTGGAGGCCGCACCGCGGCTCGGCGGCGTGCTCTCCACCGTGCACGAAGAAGGTTTTCAGGTCGAGCAGAGTGCGGACAACTTCATCACTACCATCCCCTGGGGCCTGGATCTCTGCAAGCGGCTGGGGCTGAGCGATCAACTGATCCAGACCAACCCGGCCCATCGACAAACCTACGTGGTCCGTCGCGGGCGGCTGCACAAACTACCGGACGGGTTCCTGATGATGGCTCCCACGCGGATGTGGCCGTTGGCGGTTACCCCGATCCTCAGCCCCTTGGGAAAACTCCGCGCCGCGATGGAGTATTTCATCCCCCCGCGAAAGGATACCGCAGACGAGAGCATGGCCTCGTTCGTTTGCCGCCGATTGGGGCGGGAGACGTTCGATCGGCTGGTGGAGCCGCTGGTCGGTGCCGTGTATGCCGCCGACATGGAGAAACTCAGCGTCGAGGCGACCCTCTCCCGGTTCCGCGAGATGGAATGCGAGCACGGCAGTCTGATCCGCGCCATGCGGCGGCAGATGAAGAGCCGGCCGAAGGGGAAACCCGAGAGCGGGGCCCGCTACAGCATGTTCGTCACGCTCCGCGACGGACTTTCCAGCCTGATCGAGGCGATCGCGGGCCGTTTGCCGCAAGGCGCCGCGCGGCTGAATACCACGGTCGAGCGAATCGAGCGCCACGACGACGGTTGGCGGCTGGCCTTGAAAAAGGGGTCAGGACTCTTTTCTGCGGAAGAACCCGCGAGGCACGAGAGGGCTTCGCTCGAAAAAGAGTCCCGGCCCCTTCTTCAAGAAGAAGAGTTGTTCGACGCCGTGATCATCGCGACCCCGTCGCACACGGCCGCCCGGCTGCTTCGGCCGATCGATGCGGAGCTGGCGGCCGACCTGGGCCAGATCGAGCACTCGGGTACGGCCATCGTCTCGCTGGGATACGAACGCCGGCAGATCGGTCACCCGCTGGACGGCATGGGGGCGGTCGTTCCGGCCATTGAGCAGAGCCCCATTCTCGCGTGCAGCTTCAGCAGCCAGAAATACGCCCACCGGGCGCCGGAAGGAAAGACGTTGTTAAGGGTATTTGTGGGCGGGGCCCGGCGGCCGGAGTTGGCCGAGATGGACGACCAACAGCTCCTCCCGCTGGTCACCGGCCAGCTGGAGCGGCTGCTGCAGATCGAGGGCGATCCGATTTACTGCAACATCGCCCACTGGCCGCGGACCATGCCCCAGTACCACGTCGGCCACAAGGAACTGGTGGCCCGAATCGAGCATCGGGTGGAAGCAATCCCATCCCTGAGGCTATGCGGAAACGCTTTTCACGGTGTCGGCCTTCCCGACTGCATCCACGGCGGGGAGCGCGCGGCGGAACGCATCCTGCCTGCGAACGCGTAGAAAAACCGCGTATTCCGCCGCCTCGGCGGGCGATTTCCCTCTCGCACCAGCGAAATACGTGTTGACACGCTTGACAGGCTGTAATACACTTGATTAAAACAAACATTTGATTCAATCAACCGTTTACCCACGGACGCAAGCCATGGCTCATCCGGCCGACGACACGCGACAGCGATTGTTGGAAGCTGCCGGCGAAGTGTTTGCCGCCAAGGGATTCCAGGCGGCGACGGTTCGAGACATTTGCGGCCGGGCAGGGGCCAATCTGGCGGCGGTGAATTACCATTTCGGCGACAAGGAACGGCTCTACGTCGAGGCCGTCAAGCACGCCCATCACTGCGGAGAGGAGGTGCCTCCGCCGCAATGGCCGCCGGACACGCCGCCGGAGGTGAAGTTGCAGGAGTACGTCTCGCAGATGCTCACCCAACTGCTGGACGAAAGCCGACCGGCCTGGCACGCGCAACTGATGGCCCGCGAGATGACCCAGCCGACCGCCGCGTGTGCGGCGTTGGTGGAATCGTACATTCGTTCGGGTTATGAATTGCTGGGGGAGATTCTGGCGGAGTTGCTGCCGCCGGAGGCCTCGGCGGTCGACCGCCATCTGGCCGCCTTTAGCATCGTGGGCCAATGTTTGTACTTCAAGATCGGTCGGCCCATCGCGGCGCCGCTGGTGGGCGAGGAGGAATTCCAGACCTACGACGTGCCGCGATTGACCGAGCACATCACCCGATTCAGCCTGGCCGCGCTCGGTGCCCCCAGGGACCAAGAAGAAACGCCCAGTGACAATTCGACGGTGGCCCACCCATGACAGAACGAGTTGGCAGACTATTGGGATTGATGATCGTCACGGCCGTGGCATTGACGGTGGCGATTACGGTCACCGCCGGCAGCTGGGGGCGCAGTGCGCCGAACGGCGACGGCGAGACGAAGAGCGTGATTCCGAAGACGCCGGTCTCGGTGATGGAGGTGGCTCGGGAAGAGATCGAAATCACCGACACGTACTCGGGCATGATTCGGCCCTGGGAGCGGTTCTCGCTGGGGTTTGAGGTCGCCGGGCGAGTGGTCGCCTTGGGCACCAATGCCGAGGGCGAGCCGCTGGACGACGGCGACTTGATCAGCGCCGGGCAGGAATTGGCCCGGCTCGACGATCGCGTGGCACGCTCGCGGCTGGAAGAGGGCCAAGCCCAGCTCGACGCGGCCCGAGCCCAAGTCCGCGACGCCAAGGCGAAGCTGGAAAAGGCCCAGTCGGACATGCGCCGCAGCGAACAGCTTCGGCAAGTCGGCGGGCCGGAGAGCAGCCAGGCGATCACCGAGAAACAATATCGCGCGGACGTGGCCCAATTGTCGGTGGCCGAGGCCCAGGCGGCGTTGGCCGAGGCCCAGTTGACCATGGCCGAGGCCCGGTTGCCGACGCTGAAGAAGAACGTCGACGACACCTCCCTGCTTTCGCCGGTCAGCGGCGTGATCTCCAGGCGGCTGGTCAACGTGGGCGAATCGGTCAATCCGCACCAGGTCATCATGGAAATCATCCAGGTGGACGAGGTGTTGCTGGTGGTCGGCGTTCCCGAGGCCTTCGTCAACGAGATCCAAGTCGGCCAGCCGGTCCACGTGGAGCTGCTGGCACGGGACCGCTTCCGCCGCGAGCGACAACGGGCCGACGGCCGCGTGCATTTGGTGGCCGAGGCGGCCGACCGGACGACCGGGCTGTTCGAGGTGGAGATTCTCCTGCCCAACCCGCAGCAACGGTGGAAGCCCGGCCACATCGCCCTGGCCCATATCGTCATCGATCGCGTGCAGGGCTACCGCATTCCGACCACCTGCGCCGTCTTTCGCGAGCAAGGGGGCTACCTGTTTTCGGTGGAGAAGGAGGGCCGGGCGGTGCATCAGGTGGGCGAGTCGGGCACGGCCCGCCGCGTGGAACTGACCGACTGGATCGAGCAGGGCAACGATCTGATCCTCTCCGACTTGCCGCCGGAACGCCGAGCCGTGGTCAAGCGGGGACAGCATCGGCTGGTCGACGGCCGCGAGGTCCGCCTGGTCCGCCCCGACGACGGCGGGCAAACCGAGGCCGAGTCGCCGCCCCCGATACGCCCCGCCACCCGGGTCGCCGGAGCCAAGTCCTGAGTCAACGTGAGAACGGGCGAATAGCAGATGGCAGCACTTCGTAACGCGGCTGGTGGCCGCAGCCAAAAGAGGGTTCAGGGTTCGGGGTTCAGGGTTCAGGACTCCGGGGTAGCCGGTGCGCGGAAGGGAACAGTCCCGATCTGGCTGTGCGAGAACTCAGGACAGTACCCGGGTCGTTCTCCCATCCCAAGCCTTAACGTGGCTGGCGGCCGCAAGCAAGGGAGCGTCCAGGGTCCAAGACTCCAGAGTAACCATTGGAGGCGGAGTGCTGAACCCTGAACCCTGACCACTGAACCCCCGACCTTTACCGCAAAACGCCCTGCAAACAGAACCGCACCGTCCACAACGGTCACTATCCAAGACTAATCCCCTAGCCCCTAACCCCTAACCCCTCCCAGCCATGCGCATCAGCCGTCAAGCCATCGATCGTCCCCGCGTCGTGATCGTGGGTGTCTTGATGGTGATCGCGGTGGCGATTCTGGCCGCCCTCTACATCCCCGTGCAACGGACCCCCGCCATCAACACGGCGGTGATCCTGGTGATCGTTCCCTACCCGGGCGCCGAGCCGACCGAGGTCGAGGACGAGATCACGCGGAAGATCGAGGACGCGCTGAAGGGGCTCAACAAGGTCGATTTTGTCGCCTCGACCAGCATGCGCGGGTCGAGCGTGACGCAGGTGATCTTCCTCGACGGCGTCGCGGTGAAGCAGGCCCGGGCCGACGTCGAGCACCTGGTCAACGAGGTGCGGTCGCTGTTGCCGCGGGGCCGCGAAGTGCAACCGAAGATCATCGACATCGACTTCGAAAGCGCGCCGATCATGCTGGTGAACCTCAGCGGCCCGAAGGGCTTCGACCCCCGGGCGCTGAAACAGATCGCCGAAGACGTGCAAGACGAGCTGGAGGCCATTCCCGGCGTGGCCAACACCCAGCAGTTCGGCGGCCGCGAGCGGGAAATCCACGTCAACGTCAACCCGGACCTGTTCATGGAATACGGGTTTTCCATCGGCGAGATCTTCCGGGCCGTTTCGGACTTCCACAGCGAACTGCCCGGCGGGTCGCTGAATACCTCGGAATTCGACCTGCAGGTCCGCAACGAGACCAAGCTCCGCGGCGTGGAGGACATTCGCGAGGCGATCATTGCCGAGCGTGACGGGCGGCTGATCCGCATCAAGGACGTGGCCGAGGTCCGCGACACCTACCGCCGGCTGAAGAACCTGGCCCAGCTCGACGGCCGGGAGACGGCCACGATCATCGTCAACAAGGAATCGAACATCAACACCCTGTTGACGGCCCAGCGGATCAAGCAGCGCGTCGAAGAGCTGCAGGAAGAGTATCCCCACATCAAGATCTCCACCACCCGCGATATCTCCGAAGACATCAGCATCATGTTCACCGTGCTGGGCTCCAGCGCGATCTTCGGGGCCATGCTGGTGCTGATCATCCTGGCCTGGTCGATGGGGCTGCGGATCTCGATCTTGGTGTTGATGGCGATCCCGTTCAGCACGGCGATCGGGCTGATCTTTCTGTTCGCCGCCGATATCCCCATCTCCAACATGGTGATCTTCAGCTTCATCCTGGTTTTGGGGATGGTGGTCGACGGGGCGATCATCGTGGCGGAGAACATCCACCGGCACATCGAGCGGGGCGAGCCGCCGATCGAGGCGGCCAAGACGGGCATCGACGAGGTGGGCATTCCCGTGATCGCCGCCGATTTGACCACCGTGGCGGCCTTCCTGCCGATGATCCTGGTGCCCGGCATCATGGGTGACTTCATGAGCGTGATGCCCAAGGTGGTCAGCGTGGCCCTGCTGGGATCGATTGTGGTCGACCATCTGCTGATTCCCGTGCTGGCCGCCTACTGGTACCGGCAGCACGCGCCGAAAGTGCAGCCGGCCGCCGAGGGTTCCTCGGCGTTGGGCAACAACCATCTGCACGAGGTCCATCCGGAAAGCCGCATCCGTCCCAACTACGGGATCTTCACCCGCGGATACGCCGCCATGCTGCAATACTCGTTGCAGCATCGCTGGGTCGTGTTGAGCTGTTGCGGCCTGGCACTGGGTTGGGCGTTTTGGACCTACCGCCATATCGGCTTCGTCTTCTTTCCCGTCAGCGACCGGGGCCAGTTCGAGATCAACTACGAACTGCCGTTGGGCTACAGCATCGAGGAGACGCTGCGGGCGTCGAAGCACCTCACCGATCCGTTGCTGGGTTTTCAGGAGCGGGGCGAGTTGATTCACTTCGTCAACGCGGTGGGCTCGTCGGCCGGGCTGGCCACCCGGCTGGAAACCGATCCGGCCAGTGGACCCGAGTTCGGCAAGATCATGGTCCAGCTCGAGTCGCCCACCGAACGGCAACGCCACCAGAAGACGATCATCGGAGAAATCCGCGAGAAGATCGACGCCAATCCGTATCCGGGGCTGAAGTATACCATCGAGGAACTCAAGGAGGGCCCGCCCGGCGGTTCCGACGTGGCGATCCGCCTGACCGGCAAGGACCTCGACCAGCTCGGGCGGCTGGGACGCCTGATTGCCCAGCGCCTGGAGGAGACGCCCGGCACGGTCGAAGTCAACAGCGACTATCGCCCCGACAGCCCCGAGCTGGTGATCGAACCTGACGAGTCGGCCGCCGGCCTGTTCGGGCTGACCGACGCGCAAGTGGCCCTGGCGGTGCAGACGGCCATCCTGGGCAACAGCGCCATCCAGCTCAGCCTGGACGACGAAGACGTCACTCTGCGGCTGCAGGCCGATCCCGAATATCAAAACAGCAAACAGGACGTCGAGCGGCTGATGCTGACCAGTCCCACCGGGCAACGGGCCACCGTGGGGCAATTGGCCGACGTCCGGCGCGGCACGGGCCTCTACGCGGTCAACCGCTGGGACCGACGCCGGGCGGTGACCGTCCGTTGCGACGTGCTCGACGACCAGATCAACCCGAAAGAAAAAAGAGAATACATCCCTGACGATATTTTCAAGATCCTCCGTGAACGAATCCTCCCGGAAATCGGGTTCGAGCCCGTCGAGGGAAACAACATGGCGCTGTTGGGCCAGCCGACCACGCAGGCCGAAGGAGTCCGGGCCACGTTCACCGGACAGAATGAAGAGCGCGACGAGAACTTCGGCTACCTGCTGAACTCGATGATCGTCGGCGTGCTGTTGATCTTCACCATCCTGGTGATCCAGTTCAACAGCTTCCGCCAGACGGTGGTGGTCTTGGCCGCCGTGCCGCTGAGTTTCGTGGGCGTGGTGTTCGGCATGTGGATCTGCGGGCATCCGTTCAGCCTGGCGTCGTTTATCGGGCTGATCTGCCTGGCCGGCATCGTGGTCAACGACGCCATCGTGCTGGTCGATTTCACCAACCAGTCCCGCCGCCGCGGGATGCCGGTCCAAGCGGCCCTGCTCGAGTCGGGTGTGAACCGGCTGCGGCCCGTGCTGCTGACCACGGTGACCACCATCGGTGGGCTGGCCCCGTTGTTTCTGAACGTCTCCGGCGGGGCCGAATTCTGGCAGCCGCTGACCGGGGCCGTGATTTTCGGGCTGGCCTTCGCCACCGTGCTCACGCTGGTGGTGATTCCCGTCTGCTACAGCCTGGTCTACAATTGGACGGATAGGAAAGCCGCATCCGCGGAGTTTTGACCCCGTCAAGCAACTCGTGGTACGACGGCTCTCCGAAGCCGTCGATGCATCGGATAACGGCCGCAAATCGACGGGCTCGGAGGCCCGTCGTACGAGCCTGTTCTGGATTTCAAGACACGTTCTAACACGCCCATGCGCACCCTCGGCCGCCTGCCCCTGGTTCTCTGGCTGATCCTCGTCGCGGCGCTTGCGCTGCGGCTGCTGGGGGCGTGGTGCGCCAACCTGACGTTCGACGAGCGGGCCCGCGTGGCACTGGCCGAGACGATCGACCTGCGCCCCGGACACGTCAACCTCGTCTCCCGCACGGTGGCCCACCCGCCGATGAGCATCTACGTGATGAAACTCAGCGGGGCGGTGTTCGGCACCAGCGATCTCGGGCTGCGCACCTTGCACGTGCTCTTCGGCACGTTGACGCTGGTGCCGGTCTTCTTCCTGGGAAAGCGGGTGTTCGGCGAACGGGCCGGCCTTGGGGCGGCCGCGCTGCTGGCGGTCGACCAGTTCCACGCCGGCTGGTCGCGGGTGGTGCTGACCGAGCCGCTGATGCTTTTCTTTGCGTCGCTGGTCCTGCTGCAATTCCTCTGGGCGTTGGAGCGGGAGACGACCGGCCGCTTTGTTGTTTTGGGCGTATTGCTCGGGTTGGCCTATCTGGCCAAGGAAGTGGCCGTGCTGATGGTGCCTGTGTTGTGGATCTACCTGCTGCTCACACCGCCGCATCGCCACCTGTTGCGTCGGCCGCCATGGTACCTTGCCCAGGGCGTCTTCCTGGCGGTGATTGCCCCGGACGTGATCTGGAACCTGACCCAGGGTATGGAGAGCTACCTGTATCGCGACCTGGCGTTCGCGTCGGAGCCGTGGCGGATTTCGGTGAAGTCGTTCAGCCTGTATCTTGGCGAGCTGTTTCGGCTGGTGATCGGATCGCACGTGTTGGACATTGAGTACGATCAGGGCAATCTGTTCGCGTGTTACTGGCCGGCCGGACTACTCTACCTGGGGTCCGTGTTGGCAGCGGTGGCCCGCGGCGCCGAGCCGGCGGTCCGGCTCCTGCTGGTGACGTTCCTGCTGGTCTTCGTCGCGTTTCTGATCCTGCCCGGCGGCGAATTCTACGATCCCTTCTGGTGGGCCTCGATGAGCCTGATTCCGGCGGTGATTTGTGCGGGCTGGGTGTTGGATTGGGCCTGCCGGGGCAGCAAGCCGGCTACGGTCATCGCCGTGCTGCTGGTCGTGTACCTGGGCGTGCGCTACGTAGGCGTAGCGCGTCGGCCCGGCGAGCGACAACGCCGGGCAACCGTCCAGCAGTTCGTCGACGACTTTCTCCGGCGGGCCGAAGCGGCGCTGGATCGCGGCCATCTCCGCGAGGCCGAAAGCCGATACATCTTCGTGTTGAACATCGGCGGCTCGGACGCCCGGGCGTATTACGGCCTGGCTCTGGTGGCGCTGCGGCGCGGGCAGAACGACAAGGCCGAATCGATGCTGTTGAAATGCCTGCAGGTGGATCCGGGCCACGAGCCGGCAAGAAAGCAACTGGAGCAACTGAGGGAATGACTCTCTCGGGTGGCAAAGGGGCATCGAACTTGAAGAAGCAGCTCGCCCGAGGTAGAATAAGGGCGGTGATGAAAGGGAACGGTCCCCAGGCAACCGGAAGTGAGAAGTGAAACCATGGCGAACACGTACACCGCAATAACCAAGCAGGACGGTGACTGGTGGATCGGCTGGATCGAGGAAGTGCCCGGCGTGAACTCTCAAGAAAGAACGCGGGAAGAACTTCTCGAAAGTCTCAAGGTTACCCTGAAGGAAGCCCTGGAGTTCAATCGTCAGGAGGCGATCGACGCGGCGGCTCCTGATTATCAGGAAGAAATCGTCATCGTATGAAGCGCAAGGACCTCATCAAACACCTGCGCCAGCAAGGCTGCGTATTCCTGCGAGAGGGCGGCCGGCATTCGTGGCGGGCAAATCCGCAACAGAACAATCGCTCGTCCGTACCCCGCCACACGGAAATCAACGATCAACTCGCCCGAAAGATATGCAAGGATCTGGGAATCCCTCCTGTGAAATAGGACCGAGCTTGCGACCCAATACGACGCGATCCGAAAGCGCGCCGGCCAACCGCCTCCTGCGGTCGTATTGCGGATGCCTTTCGGGTGCTTTTTTGAAGCGTACTCTTGCTCGCGGGAACCAACCACTCGATGCGTGAATCGGCAACAACTCGGGCCGGCCGGAGGTGGGAATCGGCAGCGGCTTTTCTGTTGATGGTGGTGGCCCCGGTCGGCGTCTACTCGCTGGCGGCCATGGTGGCGGCCGCGGCCGACGGGCGAGTGCCTGCCGATGTGCCTTGCTTCGATCCCGCCGCAGTCGCGGAAATGCCGGTTGCTCGGGGAATCGTCTCGGCGGTCATGGCGCTGGCGGCCGTAACGTTTCTGTTTGTGGTTCCGGGCCTGTTGGGCACGCTGGCCTTCATGCGGCGGCCCCGTATCCGTGGAACCGCGCACGTCTGGAGCCTAGCGGCCAACTCGGCCCTGCTGATCCTGCTCTGCCTGGTGCTGCGCCATACGGTGGGGATTTCCCGGGCGTCGCTGACCGCCGCGTGGCTGGGATGGACTGCCCTGCTGTTCGGCCTGGCGTGGCAGCCGGGGCAATCGCCGGGCGTGCTCCGTCGGCTGCGACGGCGCTACGGCGTCGGGCTGCTGATCGGCGTCGCGGCCGTCACGGCCGCGGTGGTCGTACTGTTTCCCGAGCAGTTCGTGCAGTGCTTCAACGAAGATGGCACCGAAACGTACGAACTGGCCCGCAGTTTGCGCGAACACTTCCTCCCCCATTGGGAGCTGGAAACGTGGACCTGGGAGCGCGGAAACCGGCTGGGGACCGTGGTGGTCAATCCGTCGCTGATCAACTCCTACTGGACCTGCGGTCTGCAAACGCTGTTGGGCGACGGGGAACACGGCGGCGGTGAATTGGCCGTACGCTTGCCGTACTGGGTCTGGTGGCTGGCGATCTTCGCCGTGTCGCTGCGGCTGGTGCGGCGGTCCACCGCGGGCGGCGCGTGGCTCGCCGCCGTCGCGTTGGGGTTGCTGGTCTTTTTTACATCAGTGCTGTTCAGCTTCTACGTCGGCTACAATCCCTATATGGCCGATCTGGCCAACCCGGGTGTCCCCGACGCGCTGTTCACCCTCTGCGTACTGCTGGCGCTGGATTGCCTTCGCCAAAAGGACGGCTGGGGATTTGTGGTGTCGATGGTTCTCGGCTCGCTGGTTCTGTATGCCGGAGTCGTGATGCTGGGGGCGATTTTGGCATCGGCCTGGATCTGGCAGCCGATCCAGCAGAAGGAAACTCTGCGCTGGGGATTGCGAACCGTCGAGTTGCTGCTGGCCATCGCCGGCCTCTACCTGGCTTGGGGTTGGTGGGAGGGCGTGTTGCCGGCCTGGGCCGATACGGCCGACGTCGAGTATCTGGCCGATTACCTCTCGCCGTTTTCCCGTTGGACGTCGGGCGCCCTGTTCTTCGGCTACTTTCTGCTGCTTGGCGGAGGTGCGTCGGCACTGGGGTTGGTTTGGGCCTTTCGCCGCGGACCCTGGCAGCGGACCGTCGCCACGGCGACCCTGTTGTACCTGTTGGTGGTCCTGCTCTCGGGATTCAAGAACGTGCATTATCTCGGCCCGTTGCTGCCGATACCGCTGATCCTCTTCCTCTCAAGCAAACAGTCAGAGCGAACGAAGCAGGTACACTTAGCGGCCGTCTGCTCGCTGGTGCTGTGCATCATCGTCTGCTGGCCCGCCCAGCGCCGCACCTTTACCCTCAACCGCCTGCTCGGCGCGCGGACCACGATGGCCACCGACGACTACCTGACGGCCGTGCAATGGGCCCGGCTGCGCCTGGTGCTGATCGAGCAGCAGCAGGTTTCGTGGTACTATGACGCGCACACGTGGGCGGCCTACAGCGAGTTGGATCCGGCGCCTCAGCGCCAGCCGCCGCTGGTGCTCACCGACGGCGGCCCTCCCGCGCCCGGATATCACTTGATCGCCTCCCGGCCCGTGGAAGGAACCGAACGGGTGGCGAAGCTTTACGCGCGGGACGCCTGGAGCGAGCAATGGCTCGCCGAGCAGACCGCCTTGCGGCCCTTGGAGCGTTATCCGATCATCTTCCGCCCCCTGGCCGACGGCCCCTATTCGCCGCACAACAACCAGTTGACCGACTTCGAGTTGCTGCAATGGCCGTGGTGACGGCCCGTGCACGCCGTGCGGCTGACCACCATTTCTCGCCATCGTGTGCCACTGCTTCGCAGAAGCAGTGTTTCTATGCGTCGGCACTGCTTCTGCGAAGCAGTGGCATACCGGTCATGACGGGCCCTACCAGGCCGGCGTGATCGGGAAGCCGGCAAAATCCGCCGCCAGGCGATACAGGGTGTGAAGGTTCCACGCCACCAGGCCGACCAGTAGTACGGTCATCAGCGCCAGGCGCAGCGTTCCGTAGGCCGCCCAGCGTGCCGGGGCTACGAACAACGGCAGAAACAGCGGTCCCAGGTGCTTCGTCTGCCGCCAATCCACGGCGCTGAACACGACCGCGGTCAACAGCGTCCACACCAGCCAAAGCCAAGGCGAGAAGCCGGTTCCGTCGTCGTTTTGCTGTAATTCACGGTCCACCTCCGGGCGCGTATTCTTCTGCAGCGCCAGCGCCACTAACGTGATGACCCCCATCGGCAGCAAGACGTAGCCGCTGTGCTGCCAGAACTCCCGCCAGAGTCCCAGCACGTCGGGATATCCGCCGAAACCGTACGGATTGCGGTGCAGCAGGCGGTCGAGGTAGTGCGTGCGGAGGTGGTTCTGCCAGAATTCGACCGGATCGACGGCCAGCCCCCATGCCCAGAACATGGCGGTGGCGGCCGCGAACCCTACGACGACCGGATGCAGCAGTGCCCCGGCCAGCCGCCGGCCGATCGTACGGGGGCCTTGGCGGAACAGTCGCCAGAGGACCACGGCCGCCGGCAGCAAAATCAGCTTGTGGTTCACCAGTCCCAGAAACAGACCCGCGGCGAAACACGAAACCCACCAGCGGCGCGACGGTCCGCCGGGTCGTTGCTCCACCGCAATCAGCACCAGTAGGGCGGCGAAGTTGGAGCCGGCGAAATAGCCGCCGTAGCTGGAGCGGACGAAGACCTCGGGGCTGGTGGCGTAAGCCAGCGGGATCAAGACGGCCGGAATCTGGCTCCCCGTCAACCGGCCGATCCAGCAACCCAGCAGCGCCACGGTCAGCGCGGCCAGAAAGACGTTCGGCGTGCGCGCCGCGAGCT
>Ga0180438_10002205_pt1 | contig 32527 bp, 23 predicted proteins | sample SS_ome_12_FD_132455 | JGI IMG/M metagenome (GOLD analysis project Ga0180438, IMG submission 132455) | Hypersaline lake sediment archaeal communities from the Salton Sea, California, USA - SS_3_D_2 metaG | ecosystem: Environmental > Aquatic > Non-marine Saline and Alkaline > Hypersaline >... | reverse complement strand
TCGATCAGCAGTCCCCTCCAGGGAAACCGGGGCTTGTCCTGGATGCGGAGAGAGGGCAAATAAAATCCCTTTTCATCTTCGGTGACGAGCTGAAGTAGCGTTTCCAGCCCCCGCAGGACGCCGACCGGTGTCGGCGCATCCAATGCGATCCGGGAAGCGGTGATCTTCACAGCATAAGATTCATCTTCCCTCAAAGATTGGACCTCTTCGCCGGGCCCTTTACAAGATATCTCCAAAAGACGAAGGGCAGCCATCCCATTCTCACCCTGAGCTGTCGGGATACCCGTCCGGTCGCTCAGGCGCCGGTTGAACCGGTTCATGGCTCTTTCCAATCTCGGTTCCCGGAACCCTTGCCACGCGATACGGAATCCTGAATCCAACCTCAGCTGTCCGGATTCGACGGTAATCTCGGCCGGCCATGGCATCAGGTTCAGACTGGACCGCAGGTCGGAAGATTCCTTAGACGTTTGACAAAAAGACAGCAATAAAAAACTCACACACACAAAAAATATACCCGAGCGAGAACAATTATTGAGATTCATTGCGGTTTCCTCTCTACTTTTTCCCAAACGTAATGCCGGGGAGGAAAAAAGTCAAGAAAAACCATGCCGGTGCGAATCCCCATAGTCCAGTGACAAATGGCCATAAAATCTTTTCGGGAGCAAAATTGTTCCCAAAAGCGAACACATGGCTTTTTGGTTTCACGGCAATAATGTTGCTTACTTTTCCTATTTCCCTTTTGCCAATATGCACCCATTATCCTATGATTATCGGTAAGCGCAAAAAAACTGGGAGGCTCAAAAATGCGATACAGAAAATTCGGAAGAATGGGCTGGGAAGTTAGTGAAATGGGATACGGGATGTGGGGAATGGGCGGATGGACGGGCTCGGACGATCGCGAATCCCTTGCATCCCTTCAAAAAGCCGTGGACCTGGGCTGCAATTTTTTCGACACGGCTTGGGGGTATGGCGAAGGCCACAGCGAAAGATTGCTGGGAGAACTGGTCCGGTCGAATCCGGAAAAGAAGCTTTACACGGCGACAAAAATCCCCCCCAAGAATTTTCAATGGCCCAGCCGGCGAGAATTCTCCCTGGATGATTGTTTCCCCCCCGAACATATCGACGAATACGTTCAAAAAAGCCTGAAAAATGCCGGGCTGGAAAATTTCGACCTGATCCAGCTTCACACGTGGGAAGACGCATGGATGGATGATGACCGCTGGATCAAGAAAATGGATGGCCTGCGCCATCAGGGATTGTTCCATGCCGTGGGGATCAGCCTGAACCGATGGGAACCATGGAACGGCATCAGGGCTGTAAAAAGCGGCCTAATCGATGCTGTCCAGGTGATCTACAACATCTTCGATCAGGCCCCGGAGGACGAGCTTTTTCCGTCATGCATGGAACACGATGTGGCGGTCATCGCCCGCGTCCCTTTCGATGAAGGGACCCTGACGGGCAATCTGACAAAACAAAGCACCTGGCCTGAAGGGGATTGGCGGAACACGTATTTCGTGCCCGAGAATCTGATCCAAAGCGTGGAGCGCGCCGATGCCCTCAAAGCCCTTCTCACTGAAGGGATGGGATTGCCGGAGATGGCCTTACGCTTCATCCTGTCCCATCCAACCGTGAGCACGATCATTCCTGGAATGCGAAAGCTGGCCCATGTGGAAGCCAACATGAGAGCCAGCGATGCCGGGCCGCTATCGGACAGCTTGATGGATAGGCTCCGTCAGCACAGATGGGACCGTAAGCCCACCCGATGGTCCCAATAGAACGACGATCAGGCCCCGGCACTTCGCTGCGCATCGAAGTAGAGGGCCGCCGCTCCTAAAACGGCGATGTGTTCGTGATCGGATGTGGCGATGACGAGATTGTCGATCGTCTTCCGGTAGGGAAAGGTTTCGATTTTTGCCCACATGGCTTTCTCGAAAAAGGGATAGGCCCGACAGACCGACCCTCCGATTATGATGGCTTCCGGGTCCACAGCGAACAAGATGGTCTTCATCGCCTCGCCCAGATGAGTTCCGAACTCGTCAAAGATTTCGAGGGCTCCCGCATCCCCTTGCCGGGCCTTTTCGTAGACCTGCTGCCCTTTGACTCCATGCACGTTTTCGAAAAACTGGCCGCTGCAGTAATACTCGATGATGCGATCCTTGTAGGATATGGATCCGAACTCTCCGGCTCCGCAATTGATTCCGCAATAGAGCCGGTTATCGATGATGATCCCCGTCCCCAGCCCTGTTCCGAGGGTGACCCCGACCAAGTTGCGGAATTTTTGCCCCTTTCCGAAGTATTTCTCTCCGACGGCAAAACAGTTGGCATCGTTATTCACATAGACCGGCTTTTGGAAACGTTCCTCCAAAATTTTTTTCACGTGGACTTCCTTCCAGGAGGGGATATTCTGCACGTTGTAGACGATCCCGTTTGCCACATCCACGATGCTCGGAACCCCGATCCCTATACCGGAGATGCCTGGATCGAACACCTGTTCGATGCCTGCGATGATCTCGCTCATGATCTGCCCGACCTCGCCCTTCGTGGTTATGTTGGCGGAGACATGTTCGGTGACGCGTTGGGATTCGACTCTGCCGATGCTGACTTTCGTCCCGCCGAGATCCACACCTATTATCGATTCATTGGCCATTTGACACTCCCATAAAAATCATGTCATTCGCTCTTCATCCGCAGTCATTCCGAGAATTCGGAATGATTTTCGGTTCCAGGGTTCACTTGACGGCATCAGCTGACAGGTTCTTCTTTCTATCGCGGAAAGTCACATTGGTGATCAGGGGCTTGGACCAGAATCCGATGCTCAGGATATAGCCAAGGGTCAAGTACAGGAACATCATCCCGAAACGCAAACCGAAGAAATCGCCCAGCCATCCGACGATCAAAGGCACGATCGCTCCTCCCACGATCCCGGTGCACAGTATCCCAGAAAAAGACCCATGGTGGCGTTTTACGGAATTGAGGGCCAGAGAAAAAATGACCGACCACATCACCGACGCGAAAAAACCGACCAGAGGGAAGGCGATCAAAGCGACTTTTCCCGGCCCGAAAAGAGCGAAAGTCAGGCTGACGAGGGCCGCTCCCGTAAACCAAATCAGAACCCTGCGGCTGTCGAATATTTTCAGCATGAGCAGGCCCAGCAGGCAGCCCGCGGTCAAAAGTCCCCAGAATAACGAGACCGTATCCGCGCCCACGGTTTGGGGGTTATAGCCATGATAGGTGACCAAAAATTTCGAGATCCAGTTGGCGACGCCCTGTTCTGATCCCACATAGGCGAATATCCCGAAAAAGTAAAGGATCACGAATTTGTTTTTAAAAAGGTCCCTGTAGGTCTCTTTGGCCCCCGCCTTTTCGTCTTCTTTAAGCTCCACCCGCGGAAACCGGGAAGAGGCGATGACGACGATCATCGCTAATGTGATGAAAGTGAAGACCCAATATAGTGAAATCCAGGGAAGATCGGCAGGAACGACCTTGGCCAGCGTACGGACGATCATATCTCCTCCGCCAGCATAGCCATGGAGATTTTGAACCAGATACGTATAGACCTGGGGGCTTAAAAAAGATGCCAATCCAAAAACGAGCTGTCCCAAAACGGAGTTGAAGGCGAAATGCTCCTCTCCTCCGGCAACGCGCAACAGCGGATTGATGGCCACCTGGATCATGGCCATTCCCAGGCCGATCAAAAACAATGAGAACATGGCGACAGAAAAACTGGAGAAGGACGCGAAAAGCAGCGCGCCGGCAAATGCGATGACGAATGCGACGAGAATGACTCGTTTTTCCCTGTATTTTTCTACCAGAAACCCTGCGGGGATGGACATCACCCCGTATGCGACGAAAAAGGAGAACGGGAGAAAACCTGCCAGTGTCAGGCTGAGCTTAAAGCTGTCGATGATATCCGGGATCAAAGGCCCGAGGATATTGGTCAGAAAGGAAATGACGAAAAATATCAGCAAGATCAGTCCCACGATAAAATAATTTCTCTTCATCCTCGTTATCTCCTTATGTTGGTATTTTCTATTGTTCGCTTTTCACGTTCCAGCCGCTGAACCGGAAAACAGGTGTCTCGCCCTTCAAATCCTCTTTCCGCAACCGGGCGGATATGATCCTTGTTTCCCCGGGCAGCAAGGAAACATAATTATCATCCCAGAATATGGGGAGAATGGAATTTCCGGTCTCGGAACCGGCAACGTTCAACTCGCAAAAAAAAGCGATCTTGTCGGAGACATTTTCCAGCGTGACCCGTACCTCCTCGCTGTCGCCGAAATCCGTGATCTCATACTCCGTCTCGACCTGTGCCTCCGGAAGATCTCTTAGTCCTTTCAAATCCGCGAAGGATTTATTCGGCGTGACGAACCAGAGCGATCCTGCCTCATCCAGGACATCCTCTTTCGTCGACAGCCAATAAAAATTGCGGCCGAGAGTTTTCCCCGAAGTATTCTTGAGCCTCAAATCGACAAAATAAACAGAGCTCAGGCCTTCGATCCGGGGCATCGGGAAGATCTTGATCGCCCTGTTGTCCTCGATGCTGACAGGGAGATTCTCCTCAAAAAGGACCTCGGAATTCCTATCCAGAACACGAATCTCCGAGGTCAGACCTCGGTAAGAATCCAGCGTGTCGTTCACGACATAGATATCCTTTTCTCCCAAATGGTAGACGATATGGAGCGGTTCCGATCCCCTTTTAGCCCCATAAAAGGCTCCGTTCGGCATCAGGTAGTAGTCGAAGAGCTGCCAGTACATCTCCGGCCAGGCCGAATTGTACATCCATTGGATGATGCCCGTGGTGTTGTGTTTGTTCACTCCGAAGGCTTCGAACATGGCTCTCATCGCTTCATAATTGGCTGCCTGGGCAACGCGGGCAAACTCCTCCACGTTTTCCGGTTCTCCATAACGGTTGTTGAGGGCATGAATATACCGGTTCAGCGTGTTGAACTCGTTCCTTCCGCAGTGAAAATCCCAGTGATCATCGATCGGCCAGAGATGGTCTTCGGGGATCATCTTTTTGATACTCTCCAACGGTGGCGGCTGGGGTCCCGGGCCCGTTTCCGTGTTGAATCCGAAAGCGCCGCCCCTCTCTTTATCCACGAACCAGTAGTTGGGCGTCACATAGTCGTAGGGCCCGTTCATTTTGACTGCTGTCGGACCGGTGATTGCGCTTTCGGTCCATCCGCAAGCGGACAGCCTGGGGCGGGAGGGATCCACTTCGTCAAGGTAAGAATAGTACTTTTTTTCCAGTTCCGGTCGCGGCAGCATGTCGCTCCCCAGCACCCAAACGAAAATGCTGGGATGATTGCGAAGCCACACGACCTGGTCCCGCATAGAGCGAGCCACCAGCTCCATATCCTCAGGAGTCATGACTCCTCCGAATTCATCCACCGGTTTTCCCAGGTAGTCTTCCCATTCCCACTGGCAGCTCCATCCTGCCATGAGGAGGATGCCGTATTGGTCGGCCAGGTCGTAGAGCATCTGGCTGCTTCCCCAGAAACCTTCCAGCCGCAAGGCGTTCAGGTTCATGTGTTTCGCGTATTCGATCTGGGCTTCTATCTTTTTCCGGTCTTCGACCAGGAAGAGGTCATCCACCCAACCGGCTCCCCGGATTAGGACTTTTTTGCCGTTGATCATGTACCCGCGGTGGCCGCCCTCGTTGATGTAATCGGAAACCGTGCGTATCCCGAAACGGGTCCCCTGCGCATCTGAGATGTTTCCATCGACGGAGGCGGTCATCTTCAAAGAAGACAGCTCGGGATCGCCCAGATTGTTCGGCCACCACAACCGCGGATGAATGACCTCAAGTTCCGGAAAATCATCGGGCCGGAAAAAAACCTCTTTCTTCTCATCGGGTTCGAGATCGAACGGCTGGCTGATGCGGATATCTTCGATCTCAGCATTGAGCACGCCGGATACCCTTTCTTTCGTGTGATTGGCCAACCGGGCAGAAACCGTCAGCCGCGCCGTTTCCAGGGTTTCCAAATCGACTTCGCTCCGCACGAAAGGATCATCGAGGGAAACAGGGCCATTGAGACGCAGTTTCACGCCCCGCCATATCCCCATGTTTCCGTCAGGCGGCCTCGGGTTCCAGTCCACGAATCCGATCGTGAAATCGCCCGGTTTCGGAGGCAGGACTTCGATGGCCAAGGTGTTCGTCCCCTGGATTACGATAGCGGTGACATCGATTTCGAAGATGCGGAACGCGCCGCGCAGTTCGTCTGCCGTGGCGATTTGTTTTCCGTTCAGCCAGACATCGGCGCTGTAGTTGATTCCCTCCAAGACCAGGCGGGTGTGCGAGCCTGCCTCGACTTCGCCCATGTTGAACTCTTTTCTGTACCACCAGGCATTCTGGAAAGGCTCGATAGGAATGTTTTCCAGGTTTTTTCCGAAAAACGGGTCTTCGTAGACGCCGTTTTCGATAAGAGCCGCCAGAACGGTACTGGGCACGCTCGTTGGGTACCAGCCTTCCACATCCAAACCCGGCTGCGACAGTAATTCCCTTTCTGCCGATACTTCGGTGGATGACCGGATGTGCCAACCTTCATCGAGCGGGATCACGAATGACATCGGCTTCTCAGGCCGGCGGCATGTAGAAAATGCGATAACAAAGACTAGGAATAAAAAAAGAAAGGGCAAGCTGCGAATCTTTTTTTTTTGTATCATTTTTCATCCCCTCCCAAAGTAACTAATTTATCCAGCACATCTTTGACGATTTTTTTCTTTTCCTGGTCCTTATCCAATGCTTCCCAGGACCAGAATACCACGCCAGCAGAGGGATATTTCAAAGCTTCCATTAAAGCACTCTGAAACTCCTCTGGCGTGAAATCATCCTCCAGATAGGCTTTGCTGACTTGAATGCTGGGGATGACCCGGCCTTCTGTCCGATCGTAAACATCCTGAACGACCGAATGGATCCAGGGAGGATCCCGTTTCAGCATGTGGGAGTAACACATCGGGGAAATAAAATCGGCATACGCGTGCATGGCTGCAAGGTCCTGACCTGCGACGACCCTGATCGCTCCCCCGAAATCCGTCTCCCTCCAGGGGACCGCGTGGATATTGACCAGCACGCCCGGATCGGTTTTTTCGATTTCTCTGGTGATTTCTGCGACCGTTCCGGTGATGACACGGCATTTCCACTCCGTCCAATCCTCCAGATGATTATCCAAGATCCAAGCGGCAGTTTCAGATACGGTGGAAAACCCGCCAGGGATCCTTATTCCGGTCTCTTTTTGAAATTTTTCCAGGCAGGATGAATCGAAACAGGTCTTTATGATCGAATCCAGACTTCTTTCGGGGTATATCTTCTCCCAGTAAACAAAATGGCGGATGAAATCCAGGCTTATGCCATCGGGATGATATCCCCGGATAAGCCTTTTGATGTGCTCGATTTTCCTTTTTTTATATTCCTCGCGGGTCGGGCACACGAAATGCACCCAGTCCTCGACAGCCATCTCCCCCTTGTCGGTGATGGCGTACAGATCCGGATTCTTTGCCAATTCCTCCGGATCATAAAAAATCGGAACGATGACGAACAACCGGATTCCCGATTTTTTCGCCAGATCCCGGAATTCGTCATCGGAAAGCAGGTCGACACTCACCAGAGCTGTATTGATCCCCAGAGAACGCCACTCGGTAAACAGAGCCTGATAGCTTCTATCGTAATCATAGATCTTAACGCCGATAATCGATTCTTTTTCTCTGTCGGCCAAATCAGGTTCGCCCGAACAGAAAACCAGCCCTAACAACAGAAAACACAAGACCATCAGGGAAACAGCCTTCTGACTTATCATGATTATGTCATTCCCGACTATTTCAAAGGCAGAACATCTTCCAAGGTGAAATCCACCCAGAAAATGCCGCAATCCTGCCTGATACTTTCCGCGATCCGCTTCCCCATAAATTCCGGGGGATTTTTCATCTTTTGCCACCACGGTTTATCGGATTTATATCCGATCTGGAAGAAAACCGTGTTGGGATAAAAATGGGCCCCCCAGTAAGATTTGAACTCCTCCAGCATGGGGTCGAAACTGTCGAATATCTGGCTGTCGGAGACGAAAACGATATCGCCTCTGAAGTTTGCTGGCATCCAGTTCCTGTCCCAGTGCTTCAAGAACAATCTGTACTGCGGATTGTGGAATTTCACCTTTTTCTCCCATGCTTCCGCCATAGCGTCATCGACGGGAACGCCCCATTCCGGATTTTCAGATTCCCGGTGCCATTCCACATCCACCCCGAACCCGATGACACAGGAATGATGCTTGTACCTTTCAAGAACGATATCGATGAGCGTGGGCATATCGGCGCTCGCCGGTTCGACCTGCAAAAAAACCTTGATCCCTGCCTTATCGAAAAGATCCAGGTATCTTTCATGCTTATCGAGGGATTCGAATTCGACATTGGGGTAGTCCCTGCCGTCTGACGGGAAATAGAGATGGCAGGCCTTATTCCTGCGAAATTCACCGACGATCCAGATCGCGCAGGGCGTCGAACCCGGGAAGTATCCTGTCATCGCGCCGATGGCATTCTGCCATTCCTCAGGCTCGGGGAAGGGTTTTATCCCGTATTGGGATGACCGGACACCGGCAAATACGATATTTCCGGGTTTTGCAGGCACTTCCGATGGATATCCGGTCAAGACCGTTTTTCCACACGCGAAGTCGAATAGGACCAGATAAACAAGAATCAGGATCAGGATAACACGCCTGTCTCTCATAGTGGTATGCCTCGTTTATGGATTATGGAAACAATTATATTCAAGTGAGGGCAAAAGGCAAATCAAAAGAAGGCCGCCCAAAAAGACTTCAGGGGCTTGCCCCTAAAAAGACTTATGATCCTGAGAAATAGAGAAGCCTTCCCAGGGGAAACTCTGTTGAAAACCATCCCCCAAATTGCTATACTGGCTTATGCGCGATTTGAGATCGAAAATGTCCCGAAAAACTATGCTTCTTATTCTCATCGTGCTCTCTGCGGGAATCATCCTGTGGCTGATTTTAAGGCCGGGAGTGAGCCCTTCCACCCGGCTTGACAGATTCTGGTCCGAGAACGGGATCCAAAAACCCAATGTCATCCTTATGACGCTGGACACCACACGCGCCGATCACCTGGCCTGCTACGGCTATCCCGGGGTACGAACACCTTTTATAGATTCCCTGGCCCGCCGGGGAGTCCTCTTCGAACAGGCCGCTTCGAACTCGCCGCTCACACTCCCGGCCCACTGCTCGATACTGACGGGGATGTATCCGACCTACCACGGTGTCCGGATCAACGGGAACACAGCCCTCAATGAGCAGCAAGTGACGCTCGCTGAAGTATATTCGGGCCAGGGCTACCAGTGCGGGGCCTTTATCGGCGCCTTCGTTCTCGACGGCCGCTGGGGCCTAAGACAGGGTTTCAATCATTACGACGATCATTTCGACCTCAAAAAATACAAACACATCGACCTGGGGGCCGTCCAGCGGCCGGGCAACGAAGTCATGGATGTTGCGCTCGAATGGCTGGAGGGGCAAAAAGAATCACCTTTCTTTGCCTGGATCCATTTCTATGATCCCCACACGCCCTATGAGCCCCCGGAACCTTATTTATCCGAATACGGGCCGAAAGGGCTCGCCGGTTTGTACGACGGCGAGATCGCCTTCATGGACGAACAGATCGGCCGCTGCATCGACTGGCTCGAAAACAACGGTTTGAACCAAAACACGGTCCTGGTCCTCGTCGGCGACCACGGGGAAGGACTGGGGAGCCACGGAGAGGGAACCCACGGGTATTTCATCTACGATTACGCCATCCACGTCCCCCTCATCATCGTGACACCCTTCGCAGAATTGCAGGGCGTCCGCGTTCCCTCCCAGGTCAGGATCATCGATATTTTCCCGACGCTTCTGGAAATGACCTCCATCGCTCCTTCCGGGGAAACACAGGGCCGCTCCCTGCTTCCGGCAATGTTTCGGCCACAGCAGAAGGAGGAGGAGATCGCTTATGCGGAATCCATGTCTCCCAATCTTCAATTCGGCTGGAGCTCGATCCATTCCCTTCGAACGACACGATACAAATACATCGATTCGCCGAAAGCGGAGCTTTACGATCTAACTCAGGACCCCGATGAAAATGCGAATCTTTTGCATCAATATCCGGATGTTGCCCGGGAAATGAAAGAATCGCTAGACCGTCTCATGGAGGAATCAAGTCAGGGTGCGCCGACTCCGCAGGCCGCCAATCTGGATAAAGAAACCATAGAAAAGCTCTCCGCGCTGGGGTATGTCGGAGCTCCCGTTGCGACCAGGGAAGCCTCAGGCGGAGCAGGTTCTCTGGCCGACCCCAAGGATAAATTCCCGGTCTTCCAGGCCGTCACATCAGCCGGCAGCCTGATCCTGGAGGACAAGTTTTCCGAGGCGGCAGAAAAACTCGAAGCCGCACTTCGGGAAGAACCGATGATCCCCCAGGCGCTGCTCGTCTTGTCCACCTGTTACGTGGAGCTGGGAAGGACGGAGGAAGCGAAAGCCAAACTCGACCTCTTGTTGAAAGAAGATCCCGAAAACATTCCCGCTTTGATCAGCATGGCCAACATCCTGTTGGAGGAAAAGAGGGATGAGGACGTGATCGCTCTCTGCGAGCAAACGCTTTCCCTGGACGAGCGGAATACCCAGGCTCATCTGCTCCTCGGCGAGATCTATTTGGGACGTCTGGAATTTGCCGATGCTCTCCCTCACCTCGAAATGGCGGTCGAGATCCAGCCGAAGATGCTCCGGAGCCGTTTCAACCTGGGAGTCTGCCTTTTGGGTTTCCAGCAATACGAAAGGGCGGAAAAGGTGCTCGAACAGGTTATCCAGGAATTCCCGAAATACCCCCTTGCCCATTTTAACCTGGGGGTTCTCTATGAGGAGACAGGCAGGCCCGAACAGGCCCAGGCTGCTTACACCGAAGAAATCGCCAGCTATCCTGGTGAGTTCAAGGCCCGGTTCAATCTCGGGAAGCTTCTTTTCAGACTGGGAGACCGGCCCGGAGCTCTTGTCCAGATGAGGGAAGTCGTCACGCTCACGCCCAAGCTCGCCGAAGGCCGTCTTATGCTCGCCCGCAGCCTGCTCTATGAGGATGTTCCGCTGGACGAGGTCCAGGCCGAAGTCGAGGAAGGTCTTGCCCTGGCCGAAACGAACGAGCTCAAAGCCTTGGGCTATTTTCTCCTGGCCGATATTTACAGCCGGCGTCAGGAGCCGGAAAAAGTGACCGAGGCTTTGAAAAAAGCCAACGCCTTCAAATCCCAAAGGAGTATTCGATGAAATATCATATCAAGCGCTGCGTCCTTATTCTGATCTCCTTTTTTTTCCTGGCGCAGTTCCTTCCCCTTCATGGTCAATACAGGGAGTATTTTTTTTATGGGAAAATCGTCGATCCGCAAAATGAACCCTTAGCCGGCGTCGACATCGTGCTCCGGGATGTGGAAACGAGCCGAAGCTACACCGTCAAGACCAACAAAAATGGCGAGTTCAAGCTTGCCGGCCTTCCCCACGGCATTTACAAGGTCACCTTCAAAAAAGAAGGGTTCGCTCTTAAAGAGGATGAATGGAGGTTCAGCACGCCCCAGGACCGGATGCAGAAAGTGGAGATCCCGACGGTCACTCTGGTAACCGAAACGCAGCTCCAGGAAACGCTGCGACTGAAAGAGCTGGAAGGCATTTTCAAAGAGGCGCAGGAAATGATCAGGCAGGGAGATTACGACGGGGCCATCGCTACTCTGACGGATGTGCTGGCCAAAGAACCCGAGGACACCAACGCGCTCTACCTTATGGGATTGAGCTATTCCAAGAAGCAGATGTACGCGGAGGCCGTCGAATCTTTGATCCAGGTCGTCCGATTGGTTCCTGATTTTCCCCCGGCCCTGTTCGAACTGGCCGTCTGCTATCAGAACTTGGGGGAAACGGACAAGGCGCTGGAAAATTACCAGAAAACACTGGAGCTGGACCCGGAAAACCCGGATGCCGCCTACAATGCGGGACTCATCCTCTTCGGGCAGAACCGGATGGATGAAGCTCTGATCCGCTTCAAAAAAGCAGTGAGCCTGAAGCCGGATGATCCGGCCTACCTCGAAATGGCCGGCCGGTGCGAGATCCACCAGGGCAACCTCGTGAAAGCCATTGAACACCTGGAAAAGGCCAAGACCGGATATTCAGACCCGGAAAAAATCCAATTTCTCGAAGACTTGATCGCAAAACTAAAGGAACAGATAAAAAAGTGATCTGACAGGCTAATATGGGGAATTAGCTTGACAAATCGAATTCAAAATTATAAGAATTAATTATCGAAAAAAATAGGCATAGGGGTTTCTCTTTGCAGGTGAATTTTATGCATAATTTCCTATTTAGGAGGCCAAATCACACAGAGATCAATTAAAAAAATCATTGGTTGTTTCTGCCAGAATGTGCGGCAGAAGCAGGGTTTAAAACACATTCACACAAAAGAGGGAGGATGCATATGAGAATAAAAATCTTGCCTATTGTTTGTTTCCTTGCTCTATTCTTGAGCGCTTTAAGCGTGAACCATGTTCAAGCTCAATCTGTTCTCGAAGGGAAATTGACAGGCACTGTTGAAGACAACGAAGGGGTGGCTCTTCCCGGAGTGACGGTGGAAATCACAGGCGCGAGCATCATGGGCGCACGTTCCGCTCTGACATCCAGTAGAGGAAGCTTTGTCTTTTTGAATGTTCCCCCCGGAACATTCACGCTGACAGCTTCTATACCGGGATTCAAGACATATGTGCAGGAAAACATCATCCTCGGAGCGGGCAGCACAGTCGATATTAAAGTGCTCATGGAGATCGGGACGATCGAGGAACAGGTGACGGTCATCGCGGCCAGTCCGATCGTCGATGTCAAAACCTCGACGGTCGATTCCCGTCTTGAAAAAGATATGCTGGAAAAGCTGCCTACCACGCGCGACGCTTTTTATGACTTGGCGCTGACAACGCCGGGGATGTTCGATGTCGGCAGTTCCGGCTCCTGGCTACCCAGTCCCACCGCTTACGGCGGTTCGAGCATGGAGAATGTCTTCCTGGTGAACGGCGTCAACACGACGAATCCCCGAGGAGCGGCCTTCGGCTCGCTGGTCACCGTCAATTACAACGCGGTCGAGGAAGTCCGGATCGTAGCCCTGGGCTCCAGAGCGGAATACGGGAGTTACTCCGGCGCAGCGATCGACGTCCTGACCAGGTCCGGAAGCAACACTTTCCACGGGAATGCAGCTTATTATACGGAGATCAAGGGGTGGTTCGAAACCAACCAGCCAGCCTACGGTTCTCTCGAGGGCAGCGACTGGCTCTTCGTCCAGCAGGGGGACGTCCTTGCTGGGACGACCAAAACGAACTGGGAAGCGAATTTCACCTTGGGCGGCCCCATCGTCAAGGACAGGCTGTGGTTCTACGGCGCCTTCGACTATGTCCGCAACGACTCGCTACCGGTGAACTGGAGCCTGCTCAACACATTCACTGGGCGTTATGCAGACGCAAAGATCTCCGCCGAGCCTTTCGAGAAAAACCGGGCATGGGTCAACTATCATTACGAGCACAACACATCCACGGGTTGGAGTTGGGGCAGTGAGCCGGAGTGGGATACCAGCATGTCCTATGGCCCTACAACTTACAATCACACCCTCTCAGCCCAGTGGCAGTTTATGCCATCGAGCATCACGATCCTTACGGTCAAATACCTGGGATTCTGGACCGACGACCAGCCGCATATTCCGGAGGGTGGCGTAGGCAATCCCGGATACATCAACTGGTGGAAATGGGGAACCCAGTACGGAATCGCCGGGGATTTTCCCTATGTGGAAGCCCAGAAGTCCAGCCGCCAGACCGTCCAGGCTGATCTGACTTACTATGCCGAAGACTTCCTGGGGGAACACGACATCAAGTTCGGCGCCCAGTACACGAAAGGCCGCGGCAACTGGATGGGAGGCTATTTCCAGAATTACGCAAACTTCACCTACCCCATGGGTGGCTGGTGGGGATATGACACAGGCAGGATCAATATCGACTATCTCAAGGCCTACACTTGGTATTACGACAACGCGATCCAGGACGGCCTGCTTCTCTACAACCGCCAGGAGATCATGAATCCGTTCTTGACGGTGCGCACCGCGGATTCCCTGGGTCTATTCATCGACGACCAGTGGTCGTTGACCGACCGCCTGACACTCAACCTGGGAATTCGCTACGACCGCATGACCACAAAGTACGGCGCGGGCAAGGTCTATGAATTCGTCACATCACCTGAGGAGATCAATGGACCTCCTCCTATTATCCGCGACAGGGACTCGACGGATAATATCTTCGATTTCAAGACCTTTTCTCCGCGTATAGGTCTCACCTACCAGTTGACTAGGGACGGGAAAACGGTCTTCCGGGCAAGCTACGGCCGTTATTACATGCCCTTGGCCGTGGAATTCCTCCGCCGGTTCGGACCGGATATGCCGCTTGTGAACAGGAACTATCAGGTCTATCAAATCCCCTGGAACCTCGTGGATCTCGATGGAGACAACTACATCGACATCTACCCGCCCAACAGCGAACTCCAGGAAGCCGTTAGGCAGATCCCTGGCAGGGCTCCTATTTCCGAGAGCCTCTCAGAAGTGGACTTCTCCTGGGAGCTCAACGTGGCGCCCGATGTCAAGGATATGCACACGGATCAGTTCTCGGTGAATATCGAGAGGGAGATCGTCGAAAACTTTTCGATCAGCGCGACCTATATTTACAAGCACGCATCCAACTTATTCGTCAATGTCCCCTACAACGAAGTGACCGGCCAGGAGTGGGAATACGAGAAGGTTCCGTTCGAGTTAGAACCCGGAAACACGGTCGACCTCTACAGCGTGGTCCATAAGGACTACAACGGGGACGGTTCAGTGGATGGCGCGGATATCGCTTGGCTCGAAGAGAATAACGGATTTCGGGTCGAAAACATGCAGACCTATGACGGGAAGAAGCCGCAAAGGACCTATCAGGCCTTACAGCTGGTTTTGAACAAGAGATATTCCAACCGGTGGCAGGGCCTGGCCTCGGTCGTCTATTCCTGGTCAGACGGAACAGCCCAGAGAACGATGCGGCAGGACGACAACATGATGGGCCCGATGGTCACGGACGACACGTGGATGGGGAACCTCAACTACACCATCAACAACATGGACGGGCCGCTGCCCTTCGTTCCCAAGCTGGAGATCAAAGCTTCTGGGTCCTACACTATCCCTTACATCGAGCTGGATCTCGGCATGCGTTTCCGGATGCACACCGGCCGTCCCTTATGGGAGTGGGTGGGCTATCCCAGGATCACCCAGTGGAGCGGTGCAGGCGCTACGGGAACCATCATACCCGGCGGGCTCGTCAGGGTCATCAAGGACACGGAGCCCACGTATTTGCCTGCTCTCGCTGTTTTCGATTTCAGAGCCGAAAAAGCGTTCCGGATCCGTGATTACGGAGCTTTCCATGTGATCCTCGACGTCCTCAACGCCTTCAATACGGCAAACGTGACGAACGTCGATATCGGAAATTGGGGCCGGATCACGGGCTTGACAGATGCCCGCAGGTTCCGGCTGAGCCTCATGTTCCAATTCTAAACAGTACAAGCATTCCGACCTCAAGAGCCTGGAAGGCCGTGGCCTTCCAGGCTCTTTTTTTTCAAGAAGAAAATCATACGTGCGGTTTAACATTTGAAGAAAAGAAAAAAATGGCTTACACTGGATTTTGACGAGGATGTTTAGAAAAACCTTTATTTGCTTCCTTATGGGATGTTTCGCTCCAATTCTCATGCTCCCCCAAACGAAAACCGATCTGAAAATGCCGGAGCACTACCGCCAATGGTTGGAAGAAGAAGTCATCTACATCATCACTCCCAGGGAGCGGGACGTTTTCCGGCAGCTCCAGACAGACAAAGAAAGGGAGATGTTCATCGACGCCTTCTGGAAACAAAGGGACCCGACTCCCGGCTCTCCCCACAATGAATTCAGGGAAGAGCATTACAAAAGGAGGACTTACGCCAACGAATACTTTGGCCGGGGAACTCCCCGCCCAGGCTGGAGGACCGATAGAGGAAGGATCTACATCATCCTGGGTCCCCCGTTGAATATCGAGGATCATACGGATATCAACGGGGTCTACCCCGTCCAAATATGGTCCTACGCCGGCGACCCGAAATACGGCCTTCCCACAGGATTCAACATCATCTTTTTCAAAAAACACGGAATGGGAGAATTTGTCCTCTATTCCCCTGCAAATGATGGGCCGGAAAGCCTGATCGCTGATTGGGGGATAGGCCTGACCAGTGACTATATGCAAAATTCCAGGACTCAGCAGGCCGCTTACCAGCAACTCACCAAACTCGCTCCCAACCTGGCCTACCAGACGCTTTCGCTTATCCCGGGAGAAAGGGTGATGGAAGGGACGGTCTCCCTTGCCTCTGCACGGCTGATGAGCAGCGTCTTTTCCTATCCCCTAAAAAAAGTGGAAGACCTGTACGCCGAAGCGCTCCTTAAGTACAAAGACATCATCGAAGTCGATTACTCGGCCAACTTCATAGGCAGCGATGCGTCTCTTCAGATCATCAGGGACGATAGCGGATTTTATACGGTACATTATTCCGTGGAACCCAAGAGGATCTCGGTCGAATCCTATGACGGAACCTACAGCACGAATTTTGAGATAAACGGCCGGGTCACCGACCGTGATGGGAACACGGTCTTCCAATACACCAAAGAGTTTCCCCTGACTTTCAGCCCCGAAGAATTCACGGATATGTCGGGAAAATCGCTGGCCATACAGGACCTCTTTCCCTTGGTACCCGGCACCTATAAATTCGACTTTCTTCTCAAGAACACCGTCTCCAAACAATTCACCACCTTCGAAGCTAGCATCACGATCCCGGAAGAGAGTGCCCTTCCTGCCATGACTTCGCCTCTGCTGGGATACCGGCTGGAGAAAAACACTGCGTCTGCGCCCGAGTCCCTTCCTTTCAAGATCAAAAAGGGGCAAATGTTGGTCCCGGCCCGGAAGACATTTACCCAGAAAGAGGACCTGATCGTATTTTTTCAAATCCTGGGCCTTGCTCCCGAACTCCAGGCAGCAGGACAGCTAAAATACGACGTGTATCGCAAAGACGATCTGTTTCTCAGCCAGACAAAACCCATCGGGGAAAGCGGTCTCGGGCAGGATTTCCTCGAAGTATTTCCTCTCCGCAGCTTTCCGCCGGACTATTACAAAATCGAAGTCTCCCTTCTGGATTCCCTGGGGACCGAGCTCTTGACCCGGGATGAGGACTTCGAAATCACGATGGCCAAAGATATCGGCCGTCCGCTCATCATCTCCAAAGTGCAGCAGGGCGTGGGAAGCGAAGAATTCGACTACAACGTAGGCCTCCAGCTTTTCAACCTCGGAAGAAATGAGGACGCCCTGGTTCATCTGGAACGGGCTTATGTCAAAAACCCTGGCCAGCTCAGATATGCTTTAGGATTGAGCCAAGGCCTGTTTGCCGGGGAGCAATACAGGAGAGTCGCAGAAATTCTGGCTCCGTTTAGAGAGGAAAAGAGCACGGACCTGGTGCTCTACTTCCTCGGGAGATCCGTTCATTCCCTGGGACTTGCGGACGAAGCGATCGCCGCTTATTCGGATTACCTTTCCCGTTTCGGACTGAACCTGGAGATCCTCAACCTGCTGGGGACAGCGTACTTCCAGAAAGGCAACGCCGCGGAAGCGCTCCGGGCTTGGGAGAGATCTCTCGAGATCAATCCCGAACAGGAAAACATCAAAAAACTCGTCCAATCCCTTAAGGAAAAGATCAAGCGAACATCGCTTTCTCAGAGTACATATCCACTGCAATCCCATTCCTTTGCCATCCTGAATTTTCCATAGCATCCTTAATCTGAGAATGAAGACATCCAGACGGTGGGATATATTTTGTCCGGGCAATCGAACTTCGATATAATGCCACAGCGTCGATGACATGAAAGCCGGTCACATAGGCCAGAATTAAAGGAGGGAATCGAATATGAAAGGCATAAAAATCACTTTATTTATGTGTTTAATTGGGATAGCCGTATTTTCCATTTCTATGGGTATGCAGGGGGACTCCATGCAAGAATTGCGTTCCGGGATGAACTATATCCCCTCCCCGGTTTACACAGAACAGGAGGACAGCGAAATTTTAAAGCTTTATGATGGATTGCGCGTGGCCGACGTCTCCGATGGCATGGACAAGTGCGGCCTGCACAGCATCGGGCTGGTCGACCCGGAAATTTCACCTCTGTGGAAAGATCCCGAGCGTTTTGCCCACAGGATAGCAGGGATCGCCGTAACCGCACGCTATGTCTCCACGCAGAGGCCCCCGGCAGGAAAAATGGAACCGGAGCAGTTCGACCTCTGGGAAGGCCGATTCTATACGGAGTATTCCTCCGAGCCATTTGCCGACCTTATCCGGAAAGGGACGGTTCTCGTCATCGACGATGCCGAAACGGCCGATGTGGGGAGCATCGGCTCCTACAATATCATGGACTGGGTCTCCAAGGGATGCGTGGGCGTTGTCACGGATGCTTCGGCAAGGGATACCGATGAGATCATCACGGTCAAGATCCCCTTATATATGCGAAAACCTGGCAGGGGCATTAGGCCCGGCCGGAACGAGATCGAGTCTGTCAACCGGCCGGTTGAGATCGGAGGAGCGCTGGTCATTCCTGGTGATGTGGTCATAGCTGACGGAGACGGGATCATCGTGGTCCCCCGAAAACATGCCAGAGATGTGGCCCTTTTTGCCCGGCAGGTCATGGAAAAAGACATTGAAGGCCGGAGGGAACTCTACAAAAAGTTGGGATTACCCCTGGATGAATCCGTCAAGAAAAAATAATCTTATTCCCCTCGAATGCATCTGTGCTATCATATATTCGCAAAACGAGGCGGGAAAATGACGTTAGTATCTCATCGCCTGCTCAAGCCGAGGCTTCTTATTATTCTGATTTTGGGAATGATCCCCTGTCTCCTATTCGTGTCTGGATGGCATTCCAACGGACTTCAACCCGAAGGTCCTGCTTTTCAAAAAGGGATGGCCTTCCCCACCTGGATCGCCCGGCAGTACGGCTCGGAAGCATCAGACGAGTCCCTCAAGGCCCTCGTGGAGACGACCTGTGCCGATTTTATCCAGCTCGTTCCGACCTGGTACCAGCAGAATCGGATAGCTGATGTCATGAGCCCGGACTATGACGGACAGACAGCCCGGATGGAAAGTCTCCGTCATGCGATCCGTACCGCCCATGACCTGGGCCTCAAAGTCATGCTCAAACCCCACGTCGATGCGCAAAGCGGTGACTGGCGCGGAACCTTTGTTCCGGAAAATCCTCAGATCTGGTTCACCAATTACACGGAAATGATGAAGACTTATGCCCGGGTCGCGCGGGAAGAGAACGTGGATATTTTGTGTGTGGGGTGCGAATTCGTCGAACTAACGACCGCGGTCTTTACCGAAGACTGGAAAGGACTGATTCATGAAGTCCGGGAAATCTATGCAGGCCCGCTTATCTATGCGGCAAACTGGGGAAGGGAAACCCGGCAGGTGGAATTCTGGGATGTGCTCGATTTTATCGGGATCGATGCCTATTACGGGCTCACCGATACACTCGATCCCACGATCAAAGAGCTGATCGCAGCCTGGCAGCCCTTTGTCTCAGAGATCGAATCCGTCTACCTGACCTGGCAAAAGCCCGTCGTTCTGACCGAGATCGGATTCAGAAGCATGGACGGGGCGAACCGGCAGCCTTGGGATTGGGAGGCGAGCGGCAAAGTGGACCTTGCCGAACAAGCCCTGTGCTACCAGGCGGTCATAAAGGTATTCGATGAAAAAACCTGGTTCCGGGGCATATATTGGTGGAATTGGGAGCCCGACCCCCGTTTGGGCGGACCGGCAGACAGCTATTACACCCCCCAGGGCAAACCTGCGGAATCCATTCTGAAAAGATGGTACTGCATCAGAAGGCACGACCAGAAGAAGAAGCGTCCCAAGATAATCAAGCTATAGTTCCGTATCGAAAGACATGGTAGCGCTGAATTCTCCATCTCGATATTCCATCGCATAAAACGAGGCATTCAGGGCGCCGAGAGGCCGGATAGCTAAACCCTTTGTCCTGCCGTCGATCAACCGCTGAAGAACAGGCCGGGATATCGTGATCCGTGTTTTGCCGGACTGTGTTTCATCCACTTTTGTATCGATGATCATCTGGGAGTTGAACACTTCGTCGAGGGGCGATCCCTGACAAAGGCTGTTATGGGTGACAGTCTCCTGTTCCCATCCGGGGTCCCCTCCCAGAATCTCGACGACCCTTATCATGCCAAAATCCTTGATATCACGGGCGTTGCGCTGTACGGAATACGTTGTCAGCTCCAGCAGGCCGCCTCCGGACACTTTCCTGCCGGCGAACGCGCTCAAATCCCATCGCAGGATCGCAAACTGGGTCGCGCCGACAGTCAGAAGGTTTACCTTTTCTCCCTTTTCCGCCGCATACCAGTCGTTGAAATTCATCTCCGGATACCGCGTATCGATCATGCTGTCCGCTTCGACTGCGATTGTATGCATGAATGCGGCCGGATCGGGGATGGGCGGATGATAGGGCAAAGGAACACCCTTGTCAGGGCCGGCCGAGGCGACATCGACGATATCCACTTTCACATAATCCACATCCACCCGGTATTTGCCCAATCCCCAGTCCATAAGAGCGAGCTGCCCAGAAACCCGGTCCCCAGGTCTGGCATCGAAATCACTTGTCGTCATGCTGATGGTGTGCCAGTTCGTCGTATCGGGGATATCGAATTCCATCAGGTGAGTATGGAAATCCGTTGTTCTCTGGGTGTTGAGATGCAGGTTGATCCGCCGCGGGGCATGGCTGACCCTGATCCGTGCTTCGATGCGGAGTTCACAGTCGGGCTCATCAAGACGGTTCAAGTCCATATCTTGGGAAACACACTTTTTGATCAATGCCCACCAGATATTCCTCTGGTCCTTTGTGGCGTCCACCAGAATGGACGCGAAACCATCGGCATGCACAAAATCCATCGTGGCCAAGCCGTCACCCGTAAGAAACTCCCAGCCCTCGGGTGCTCTGGAGACCATTGTATCCGATGGACGGTCGAAATCATCGCGGAATTGAGGTGCTGCGACTCCGCCGAACAGCAGGCTGAAGATAAGGAGCAGGAAAAGTCTTTTTATACCGGAAGATTTCATCGGACGCCTCCTCTTATCGATCCATAGAGCCGGATTTCAATTGAGGAGTCTAGAGTCAGGGGCCCTGTTTTGTCAAGCTTCTGGTCATTAATGAATCTATCCCCATTGTTGCCACAATAAGGGTTCTTCCTTCGATAAATGAATATTCATAAAAATTGCAGCTGATGAAGAGCAGAGATTTTTTCCCATCAAAAAAATCTAAAAAATCACTTGACAAATAATATCACTTGACTTATTATTTCAATTGAAATGAAATTATTAGGAAAAAACAAATGATCGACCTGATTCGAATTCTTGGATCGGAACACATCTTTTCGATCATCGATTTCGTCCAAAAAAGCCCGGGGCAAAACGCCTCCTCCATCGCTTCCAGTTTGAACATCCACACCGTGACAGTCCAGCGAGCCCTGGAAACGCTGGCAAAATACGGCTTTGTGGATGTCGAAGAAAAACGGGGCGTGGGAAGACCTTCGAGGAACTTCACCTACAAGGGCGGGAAATTGACGATCGACCTGAACGAACTTTTTTCCGGCTACGACCTTAAGGACGATCGCATAAGAGAATCCGGGAATCCGGATATCTCATTCAGTTACGATGTCGATAAAGAGACGGTGAATGCCATCCTTTTCGGAGGAAAAAAGGGCGACAAAATCAAGCTGGACTCGAAAACCGGGAGATTTCTGTGGCTGGTTCCTCCCCCGGATTCGAAAGGGGAAACGATCGAACACGTCTGCGGCGAGGCGGGAATCCCCTTAGTCGATGCCATCCGGTTCTGCCTCAGAATGCAGGAGCTGGATGTGTTGGAGGTGATCCGATGAATCTTTTGTCCATATTACTGGGTTTACTGGTCATGCTCGTTTTGTATTTCGGGATCCACTTGGTTATCAACAGGGGAAAGATCAAATTCGATTATCTCGTCATAGCGATCCTCTACTCTTTCGCCATCGGGGTCCCAGTGGCCTATTACAGCAACGCCCCTGAGAAACTCAATGTGGTTATCTATGTGGTCTATTATGCGGCTTTTCTCCTCCCATTTTTCGGGTATGAATTTTACAAATGCCTCAAAGGCCGGCAGAGCTGGGGCCCCTTCCTGCTGATTTATTCCGGCATCATCCTGATACTCATAAGTCCGGCGCTAAAACTCCCTGTGAAATTCATCAGCATCCTTCTCGGCCTGATTCTGATCACCGTCTACTTTTTCCATCTGTTCCGTTATCCCCACTTGAATCCCATGTGGCTGGCTGACACGGCAAAAAAAGCCGCTGAGAATATCGAAAAAGACTGCCGGTACAGCCCAAAACCCGTGATCGTGCCGATCCCTTCGAAAAAAACAAGCTGCACTTCGGCGATAGGGCTCTATCTCCTTTTCAAAAAGAATATGGTCGTCGTCAAAATGAAAAAAGAATTCCACGAAAAGTTAGGACGGCCCAATATGGAAGACTATGCCAGGGAGCTAGTCAAAAGGATCACGCAAAAACTCCAGAACGAAGGAAAGACTTTATAGAACGCAATCCTGCTCAAAGGAGAAAAAACATGACAAAACATCTGAATTTACTTTTCGCCCTGCTCGTCCTTTTATCGGCGGCTACGCCTTCTCTATTCGGCCAGGGAGAAACGGTGATAGACCTCAATGCCGAATACGATCTTTCTCTCAGAGAAACATCCGGCGATGTGAGTTACTACAAAATGAGGACCGTTTATTATCACGGAAACTCGATGGGCATCACCCACTCAAAAGACGAGCTCATTGCCACGTTCGAGCGGAAAGCGATCGCGGTCGAGAAAGGCATGCATCAGGTCGAATTTACCTGGAAAAGGGCAAAAATCGGGTATCAGACAGACCATCGCAAAGAAGTGAGCAAATGGAATGTTCTTCCTTATGCCGAAGGATTTGCCTACCGGCTGGATTTCGAAAACCTCCGTTTTCCCGGCCAAGTCGATTTCAGCCCTATCCCCAGTTCCCTTGAAGGGATGAAATTCATGGTCAATATTCTCGACGCCCATGCCCAGTTCGACCTGCTCCGCACAGAGCCGGCCGGAGGAATAAGCCGGCTCAAAAAAACCGGGGACAAGATATCCAATCCCGGAGCGGGTGCAAGCACGGCCTGGGATTTCAACACGTTTATCCAGGACTCTGATTTTACCAACGGCACATACGATACGATGTTCACCGGGCTTTGCATGGCTGAAGGAAAAAGATGTGCGGTGCTGGAATACAATAACGCAGAATCCCGGATCTCGAGCAAGACCCAGGCGACCCCTAAAATGATCTTGGAACAGGAAGGGACGTCGAATTTCTGGGGCCGCATTTTTATCGACATCGACACGGGACAGTTCGTGAAGGGAGACCTTTACGAATATGTCGTCATGCACGTCAAAATGCCGGGTCAGAACCAACCCATGAGGCTCTTCGAGAGGCGTCTGGTCGAGATCTGGCACATTTCCAAGGAGGAATTCAATGAAGAACTTTAAATCTATCCCTGCCGTCGTGCTGCTCTTCATCCTGATCGGCACCGGCTGTAATGCCCAGCGATCCGGCAACGAAATTTCCGGGCCTTTCGCTGCGAACCTGAACCGGGAATTCGAGCTCGGTAAAGAGCGCACCCCGGAAAAACAGTACTATGTTATCACAACCAGGATCTTCCATTATGCCCTGGACGGGAAACGAACCCGCGAGGATATTCTCACGCTCCATCTGGAAGCCACACCGGGAAAATTATCGGGAAAAAACGGGGATGAATACGTCTGCCGGAAGTTCACCGTGCAGAGAGGAACCGATGCCCAGGCATCCATTCCGGACCTCGAAGGATGGGTTTATATCTACAGGTTCGGCCAGGACGAGCAGGGCCAGGTTTTCGGGATCGACCATGGCCGGTTCGAAAACCTGAAGAACGACAAAGGCCAGCCTTTTCCGCCGGACTTTTCCTATTTCATTTACAACACATTCATCGATTTCCACGGATTCTGCGACGCCTTCGCCAACAAGATCGAAGGAGAGAAGGGCATCCAAGATCTTAAGAAAATAGGCGATAAGATCGTTCATGCCGCGGCCTTCTCCGAACCCCCGGTCAACCTGGGGAGCAATGTGGCGGAGGGGTCCACCTTCAAAAACGGCGAGGTCACACTGGAATTCAAGGGATTGAGTTTAGTGGATAACAGGCTGACCTTTGTGGTCGAATTCGATTCCGGGGAGAGCTCCTTCCATATGATCATGCAGCCCATGCCCGACCTCTCGATCGAAACGACGGGGAGCTCTCATTACAAAGGCGACCTGTACATCGATATGGAGTCGTACTGGGTCCGGAAGGTCGTGATGTGGGAAATGGTAGTGAGCGAAACCACCATGCCCATGCCTCCGCATAAGGTCAATGGCGTGGTCGAGCGGGAAACGACCATCCGCAACCTGGACAGAGCCGATTTCCTCGAGGCAGTCGCAAAGGCCGGCCAATAGCCAGGGGAATAAGAGAGTGGGTCCAGACTCAGGTCGCCCGTGGTTTTTCGAAAACGAACTCCCCGTGGAGGACAGTTCCCAGAACGTTAAAATCATGGTCGAGGAGCGCAAGATTCGCTTCTTTGCCCACAGCGATACTCCCGATACCCTCCTCAAGACCAAGGACGCGGGCAGGGTTCAAGGAAGCCATGTTCACGGCATCGCTCACGCTGACACCGGTCCAGTCGATCATGTTCTTGACCGCTCTGTTCATTGTCAGCACACTTCCAGCTAGAACCCCGGTCTCTTTCAAGGTGGCTCTCGAGCCTTTGACGGCGATCTCCCTTCCTCCCCACTGAAAAACACCATCCCCAACTCCGGCAGCCTTCAAGGAATCGGTAACCAGGCAAATTTTCTCCGGCCCCTTCCTGGCAACAGCCAGGCGCAATGATGCGGGATGGACATGAATGCCATCGGCGATCAGCTCCGCCGTTACATCTTCCGAGTCCAGAACAGCCCCGACGACTCCCGGTTCCCGATGGTCGAATCCCTTCATGGCATTGAAGAGATGGGTGGTGTGGCTGATGCCCTCTCGAAAACCCTGCATGGCCTGTTCGTATGTAGCGTCCGAATGGCCGATGGCCACGACTAAACCATTCTTTTTCAGGACAGGGATATATTTCATGTTATCGCCAGCTTCGGGAGCTAAAGAAATGACGGCTTTCTGTCCCTTGACTGCGTGTAGCAAACGATCGATATCGGCATCGTTTATCGCCATGATATGATTTGGGTCCTGGGCTCCCTTTCTCCGGATGTTCAAAAACGGGCCTTCGATGTGGGCTCCCAATATTTGCGATGGCAACCGTTTCCGCGAGGTTTTTTTGATCGCCTCCACCGCGTCCAGCACCGCGTCCAGGGGAGCAGACATGGTGGATCCCAGGAATCCCGTGACACCGGACCGGGACTGGTGAACGGCGATCTTTCTCAGGCTCTCTTCCTGGCCGTCCATCACATCTTTTCCCAGAGCTCCATGCAGATGGATGTCCACAAATCCCGGCGCGATATAGGCATCGCCGTAATCGACCTTTTCGTATTCTTTGTTCGCCATCTCCGAAGGCCGTTCGAAAACACCGGAAATCTTTTCTCCCTCGATCCAGACGAATCCGGGAGAGAGGACCCGATCAGGGAGAACGATTTGCCCTTGGAGTAATATATTGCCCATGGTTTTTCCGGTCCGATCAGAATCCTGTTGCCGGCCGTTTTTGCGCTTGAAGCATGCGGTAGTCGGTCAACCGGATATTTCGCTTTTCGATGATCTTTTTAACTTTTTTGCTGGTGAGCGCGTCTGTAACAGCAGCCCTATGGAAGGCCACATCTTTCAGCCCATCGGGATTGGCATCGACCAGCGCTCGCGCCTCAGGAGTGTCCGTACCAGGGTGGACAACGAGAAGCCAGAGGCCGGGCCCCAGCTTTTTCAATTCTTCGACGAGCGCTTTTTTCTTCTGCTTGTAAGGGACCTCGTAGATGCTCACCCGGTCCCCTTCGTAGCCCTGTGAGATGGGAACGCCATAATCCCGGGAGATGTGTTTGACGATCTCATGGAGCTCAGGAGTGGATCGGGCCGTTCCCATGTGCGTGTCGACATATTGGATGTCGATTTTCCGCTTCAAAGCCTTTTCGACCTGGGCCCTCAATTCCTTTTCCACTTCCTCGAGGCTGGGATTTGCCGAGAGAAAGGCCTCTTCCGTCTGATAAAAATATCCGTCTTCATCCACAAGGCTTGGAACTTCCGTTACCGGAAGGACCGGTTTCCATCTGTAGTCTTTCCATTCTCCGTTCAGAGCCAGGTGGACGCCGATACACCAATCGGGATTTTCCCGGCTCATCCGTGCGGCCTCTTCGAACCAGGGAGCTATGGTGAGTATGGACGAGCAGGTCAAAATTCCCTCTTTGAAGGCTCTTGCGATTGCCATGTTGGCGGAATGGGTCATGCCAAAATCGTCCCCCCGGACTATGAGCTGAATGGAGTCATCCGTAGCATCCAATGAGGCGTGATAACTCCCGGCGGAAAAGGCCAGGATACAAAGAAGCCCAAAAACCGAAAGCCATTTTTTCATGATTCCTTTCCTTTCCTCATATTTTTGCCCATGTTTTCATGCATCCTTTCCCGTGGCATTCATGACATCCCTTTCCGTTTCACGAAACGGGACACCGCGATCTGGAGAATGACTATCATACTACAATTGAACACGGGTATGAACAATCCCTGCCGGAGGGTGTAGGCATGAGCGATCTTCCCGGTTAGCCAGGGAGCCGTCATCCCTCCCATAAGGGCTATCACAAAAACGAAACTGAAGGCCGTTCCGGAAAAGCGGGGAAAAGATTCCCCCACCACAGCAAGGGTCGTGGGAAAAATCGCAGCAAAACCAAGACCGATCGCGATGACTCCCAGCGCGGCTAAGAAACCGGACGGGGCGGTAACGATCAGCACGGCTGCGACCAGGGAAACCAGAGCGCTCGAAAAGACGACAGTTTCATTTTTCCAGGCTTTTACCAGCCTGCTCGACAGGAAACGGCCTCCCATGATGGCAGCCCAATAGCCTGCCAGGATAAAAGAAGCGGCCTTGGGAGTCAGACCGAAAAACTCATGAAGATAGGTAGAGATCCAGCCGCCGAGCGTGAATTCATTCCCTGACTGAAAAAACAAAAGAAATCCGCAGAGCCATAGAACAGGATTTTTCATGATATTGCGAACCTGAAGAAGGGGGAATCCCTGTCGATGCTTTGGATCCGGAAAAGAAAATACCAGGAATAGGAAAAAAGGAACGAGACTGAGCAGAATGGACAGGAGCAATATGTTTCGGAGGCCGATGCGTTCCACCATGACTCCGATCAAAAAAGGGATGGTCAGTGCGCCAAACCCGAAAAAAATTCCCAGGAGGTTCAAAGCGCTGCCTCTTTTTTCTGGATGGATATCGGAAGTCAGGGCATTCGTTCCCCCGTTCAAGCCTCCGCCCCCGAACCCGATGACAACGGCCGCAGCAAGGATCATGGCATAATTCGCCGCGGAAGTGAACAGGAACAAAGAAAAAGCTACCAGAAATGAACAAAAGATCAAAAAAAGTTTATAACCGAACCGGTCCACCACCGGCCCGAAAACAAGAGACATGAGCAGCATGGCCAGATTCATCAGGAAAAAGAGATTACCGGCCTCGCTCTTGTTGAACTGGATCTTTTCGACCAGGGAAGGCATAATGGCTCCCAGGATGGCCATGACGATGCCGAAAACGAACATCCCGGCACATGCCGAAGACATCAATTTTATTGTTTGTCCCTTGTCGGAATCCTTTCTGTTCATCATGGTCTTCCGTCCCCTCTATTTTATCTGCCGGCTGTAATAAAATTCCGTAAAAGCTCGATAGACATTGTCCAAATGGTCTTTCCCCACCCCCTGGACATTCGGGGAAACGAAGGTAGGGGGAACTTTTCCCTGATGGGCCAGGATGGAGGCCGTTTCGGCAACCAGAGACATGGCCACAGCAACAGCCGCAACAGTCGATCCCGCGGCGACATTTTCTAGCTGCCCCACATCGACCAGCGCATCCTCAGGAGGCACACAATTGTCTATGGCGATATCCGCCACATCGGGAAGAATTTTCCCCGAAGGGTGGGTTCTCTTGGCAGTCCTGGCATTTTCCATGGAGGAGACGCAGATGACCTTCAGTCCTTTGTTCTTTGCCTCCAGAGCGATCTCGATCGGCACCGTGTTCAAACCCCCGTGGGAAAAAACGAGCATGCAATCACGCGGTTCCAACGGATAGCTCTGCAAGAATACCCGGGCATATCCCTGCTGTCTCTCCAGCCACAGAAGCTCGCGGGCTCCCCCGGGGCCGATGACGTTGGACCACATCAACCGGGGATCGTAAAGGGGGAAAAATCCCACAAAACTCCCGTAGCGGGGAAAGATATCCAGCACTGGAATAACGGAGTGCCCGCTTCCGAACATGTAGACTCTGCCGCCTTTGGCAATGGATGCCGCCATGACTTCGGCTGCGGCCTTGATCTTATCCATTTCAGCTGTCTTGATTCTCTCTAAAATCTCTCGAATCTTGGTTAGATAATCCAGCGCTGACATCGTCGATCTCCTTTCCTTGCTAAAAAATTAGGTGGTTCTCTTCTATACAGGACCCGTCATTATCCATTGATAAAAAACCCACACAAAATGGAAGAGATCCAAATAGGTTAACATTGATCCCACGCCAATTTGCCCGCGCCGAAAAGCCCGGCATCTTCTCCCAGGGTTGATAATGCGAGCCGAACTCTCTGCGCAGCAAGAGGCTGGGCCCATTTTTTATAGTCTTCTTTTATCAATTCCAGCAGCAAGTCACCGGATTGGAACAATCCCCCGCCCAACACCACTATTTCGGGATTCAGGATGCTGATGATGTTGGCGATCCCCATGGCCAGATAACGGGCCGTGATTGCGAGAACATCTTGGGCCAATCGGTCTCCTTTCCGGTAAGCCTCGACGACTGTCTCGGCTGTGATCTTTGTGACATCCCCTCCCGTCATGTCTTGGAGCACCGAAGACTCTCCCTCCTCGATCAGGCGGATGGCACGTCGTGCGACAGAATCGCCCGACGCTTCGGCCTCGAAACAACCCATCCGTGCATATTCCTCGCGATACTGCGTATCCAGGACGAACCAGCCCACCGCGCCGGCGATGTCCTGACAGCCCCGGCAAAGCCGTCCGTCGACCAGGATTCCGGCTCCGATCCCCGTTCCGACCGCCAGGAACACGACATCTTTCTTATCCTGGGCCGCACCCCTCCACTGCTCCCCCGACACATAGGCTGCGCGATCGCTATCCAAAACGACGGGAGGTCGGAGGAGATGTTTCAGCATCCGGCCCAGCGGCAGATGGTCCCACCCGGGAATATTGGGGGCCCAGACCAGGCCGTCTCCATGAAAGACCACCCCCGGGACAGCTATTCCCACTGCCGAAATGGCACCGTTTTCCGCGAGTGCCTTTTTCTCCATCTCTTCGACAATATCCCTGATCTGATGAACCGGTTTATCCGGGGCTGACCGGTTTATGGGAATCTTGACTTTATGCGACATCCGGCCGTCCGCCGTAAAAAGCGCCGCAGAGAGCTTCGTACCTCCCACATCCACAGCCCCGCAAAACCGGACCTCGGTTTTTTTGCTCGATCCATTCATCATCCCGTCATCTCTCAGTCATGCAGCCGAAAATGTTTCATTTTTTTGCGATCAATACTACCCAGACCTCCTGGGGTCCCAGCTCCTTTTCCAGGAACGCTCTGTTTTCCTTCAAAATAAGCGGAATGTCCGTTTCTTTTTCCAAATCTCTTGCACTCCAACTCTCTCCGGTAAGCGTCAGGGTAAATTCAGCCTTGGTCTTTTTTTCTCCCCGGTTAAACCCGAAAAGTATGGTATAAGAATCGTTCTGGAGAATTCTGGCCTCGACAAGCGTGTCATCATCCGCAGAGATCACATCTATTGGATTGGAGATGCCGATCCACTGGGCCAATCCGGTAAAAAACCTGGCATTGTTCGCGTTCTGAAAATGATGGAATGCCGACCCGATAAAAGAACCCACGATGATCGCCTCCCCTTTTCCGAAGGTCGAATAGACGATGGCAGGTTCGCCGTTCCGGAACTCCGCCAACACCTGGCTCCGGTCGCCGATCAGCTGGAATCCTTCTTCGAAAAACAAGGTGTCCAGCCGGTCCCCTTTGCGAAGGAATGGCATTGTTTTATGGGAAGTCTTGACGATGAGCTCGGAGGTTTTCCGGAGTGGCCGGACATGGGTTTCCCGGCAGCCGAAGACTTCATGCAGGCCTCCTCCGGGAATGATATCGCTGGAAAATCCCCGTTCATCGTTCCAGCCGGCCCGCGCTTCAGCTACCAACTTACCCCCTCTTTCGACATAGCCGATGAGATCACGGATATGATCTTTGGTCATCATGACCGGATAGGGCGCGATCAGCAATTTGTATCTTTGTGCCCGCTCCGAAGCAAGATCGGCGACATGAAGAAAATCCACCCGGATGTTTTCGGTGAAAAAAGCCCGGTGGATTCCTTGCAGAGACTCGCTCAAATTGTTGTACCCGATAGGCTGGCCTTCGCCCGTGAACTGCTGCTGTCCTCCCACCATGTGGGACAAGGGATTGTAGAGAATGGCGATTTCCGATTCAGGGGGCTTGCTGTTGAGGAATAAATCCATATTTTCCGTGATGGTGCGTGCAACCAGGCCGGCAGCGATGGCACGGTCCGTGACTTTACCGTCCAGTTCCACTAGGCCGTACCCGCCCGACTCGTATCCCGAGCTCATCGGATAGTATGCGTAAATATTGACCGCCCTGGCTCCGTACCCCACTGCGGTCCACATCCAATCGCGCAGATCGAGGCCGACAACCGGCAGGCTCAATTTCATCCCGAAGACGCCGTACCCGGCCTGGAGTTCGCCGATGTAAAATCCTCCGTTCTTCCAATTCATGGAGCGTGCAAAATCGTGGCCGGACGACCGGAAAAAAACAGGCCACGGTTCGATGGTCCATGCGTGTTTGGGATAGATGGAAACGCCGTAAAAATCGACGGCATCCGCCATTTTGCGGTCATCCGGGGTTCCGTTCCAGTTCGGCCGGGAAAACAGCCCCGGGATCGCCGAGTGACTCGTGACGACACTGTCGGGAACGATCTTTTTGACCGCGTCGGCCTTCATCCGCAAATCCTCAGCCAGCTTATCGGAGATGAATTCCTTCCAGTCGATGTAGTCCGCGTAGGTGAGGATCGTTCCGAACCGCGGCGGTTCCACATCTTCCCATTCCCTGAAAGTGCGGTACCAAGCTTCATTGAGGCGGTTCAGCGTCGCATATTTCTTTTTGAGCCATTCCCGGAATCTTGCCATGGTGTGGGGGCAGTAGCAGAACTGGAGATATTCGGCATCCCCCAGGTAATAGATCTCGGCCCAGTTGATGATGTGGGGCTCGCTCCAGAGGTCCCATCCATAAAACGCCGGTTTATCGGCAAGCACCTTGGCTGTCGTCGAAAAAAACTGCAAGATCTTCGCCCGGACTCCCGGATGATCGAAACAAAATCCGGGAGAGGACTGGGACCGGACGGGCAGCCCGTTGCTGGCCACGAATTCGGCATCCGGGAATTTCCGGCCGACCCATTCGGGAGCCGAGTCGATATAGACCTGAACGATCAGCTTCAAGCCGACCTCCCCGGCCAGGTCAGCAACCGCTTCCAGGGCGCTGAAGTCATACATCCCTTCCTGCGCCTCATTGCTTGTCCACTCTACCCAGCAGCGAACCGTGTTGAATCCCAGGCTCTTGATCTGGAGCAGGTCTTTCCGCCACAGGCCTTCCTTTTCCGGAGTGTATCTCGCCAGCATCGGAGCCCTGGCTTTCCCCCCGGCATACCAGACAGAAACCGGGAAAAAATCCTTCCCGGATCCGAAAGCTCTCCCCAGTAAAGGGCTGATACCGAAAACAAGGCCGAGCATAAACGTGAGCTTCAGAAGGAAACCAGTTTTCCCAGGACCAGCCAATAACGGTTTTCTCATGATCACTCCCCTAGAGAATATTTCAAGGATCAGGGATCTTTTCTGTTTTTCCGGTACAAAAGATGGGGTTTCTCGACCTCTCTTTTATGTTCCCAAACCCACCGGTAATACTCTTTCCTTTCGAGAAGCTGTGCGGCTTCGGAATCGCAGATAACCTTGACCTTAGGATGGAGCTGGAGGGCAGAGGCAGGGCAGGAAGCCGTAACAGGCCCCTCGACCATCCGGGCTACGGCCTCGGCTTTTTCGGCACCGATAGCGACTAGG
>Ga0180438_10002204_pt1 | contig 32546 bp, 36 predicted proteins | sample SS_ome_12_FD_132455 | JGI IMG/M metagenome (GOLD analysis project Ga0180438, IMG submission 132455) | Hypersaline lake sediment archaeal communities from the Salton Sea, California, USA - SS_3_D_2 metaG | ecosystem: Environmental > Aquatic > Non-marine Saline and Alkaline > Hypersaline >... | reverse complement strand
CAAACATGGACACATCAGAAACTTATATTAAGATGTGCCGAAAGGCAAAAGAAATTCAAGAATTATGGGAGGGTTGGACAAAGATAACTGGTGATCGTACAGTATGGAAGGATGCAGAACCAGATTCTTATGGGTATAGAGATACACGTCAATCAGAGACAAACCCGACAAAGGAAGTAGAATATGAAATTATTTGGCTCCCTTGCCAAGACCAGTTGCAGGAGATGGTGAATGAGTCAATTCCCCGGCTTGATAGTATAATACCATTTTGGCACAACCACATGACCATCAATCCTGTTTCATGGGAACAACTCTGGCTTGCATTTGTGATGAAAGAAAAATACAACAAGACCTGGAATGGAGAGACGTGGAATGCTATATAGTTTCTTTTTAGGACTCGCCAAGCTGGTGCTATTCGCAATCTTCCTGTTTCCCTCGCTTGCTCTTGAGTTCGCTTTGTTTTTGGGGTTTCCTGAAAAGGTCTATGAAGAGATTACGTTTATTGAAGCTTTGTGGGATTGGTTTAAAGAGTGGGGGCACAAATGATGTTATGGTTTCTCAGAGGATTATTTAAGGTTCTCATGTGGGTCTCGGTTGCGGTTTTTCTAGTGATGTTGGGTTTGGTCATTGCGGGTGGTTTGTATTGGCCGTACCTGTTTATACCGGCCATAATTGCGGTGATTATGCGGTTGCTAATTGCCTTGTGCGATGACATAGCAGAAAAATATGTTTAGGGGGCTGATATGCTGACAGGACTTTCAATACTTGGTTTCTTCGGCGCAGGCGTCTTGCAGGGCTTTGTCAAGTGCTTTGCCGGGCTTGAGCTGTCATGGCTCCTCTCGGTTCCGTGGTTCCTGCTGTCTGTGGCGTTCTGGGTTTTGTTCTGGTACGTTGAAAGAAATGGAATGGTGTAGGATACTTTACAAGTTGGAGGAGATATGGGAGACAGAATCCAGTTGGGTGACTTGACTGATCTTTACGAGGAGGATGCCAAGAAAGTTATCGGAAAAAAAATTGCTAAAATTTATGCGCATGAGTATCGTTTGGTTTTTGTATTAGATGACGGGGTGACAATAGAATCGCACGGATGTGCTTATGATGGTTGCTCTTTGGGTGTGGAGGTATATGATACCGAACAAGAATATTTAGATTCATAGGAGGAGATATGGGTAAGCGAGTGGAAATGTCGGATGATGTTCTCAATCAGGCAATGGCTGTCGGTGTTCTAAAGTGTCCCGACTGCGGTGAGAATATGATGTTTTTGGAAGCAAAGGTAAGCAGGAAACACGAGTGGTACTGCAAAGACTGTCATCTCTCGGTTCCTGCGTTTGAAAAATGAAGGTAGAACACGCATTTCTTCCAAAGGGAGAGCTGGTTCTGCTGGTTCACGTACAGAGCGAAAAGGACCGGGACGATTTTCAATATATCTTGGACTGGGGGCAGATGAGGTTCAGCCCGCACCCGGAGTTCATGAAACCAATTAATCAAGCCCTTAATGACGCAAAAGGATTTTTTAAGGAGGAGAAAAAATGAAGTATGCAATCATCGCAGTTCTTTTAATTTTCACGCTTAGTTTTGCACAGGACGCAGTTGCGCCTGAGACCGTACCGCTGAAGAAGTATAACGATCTCGCATCAGAATACAACAATCTGGTAAAAGTCTCCGATTCCTACATGAAGCGCATGGTCATGGCACAGGATGCCAACACAGCCCTACGGCAGACTATCGGTGATCTCGCATCCGACCTCATGAGCCTTCAGCTTGCCCCGGTGGACTCAGTTCTTAAAAAATACGGGATAGTGCGAAGATGAAACTTTCTGAACGTGTCGGTAAAAAAAAGTGGGATAAAGCATGGACTAATGCCATGCATAAGCACAAAATAGTTTGTTGGAAGGCTGAGTTTCCAGAAGTTGATTGGGATGTTCTCGCAAGAAAATGGGGAGTTTATGGACCCACTAAAAGAGTGTAGCGACTACTACGTTCAGGTAAGACTCTACGATCAACATGATTCTTTCACATTAAACGATCTCTACGAGTGCTTCAAAACTCAGATCAAAAAAGAACTTGAGGATGAGTTTGCGGAGATGCTCGGAAAAGCGGTTGCCTGTCCCAAGTGCCACAAGGTTCACTTCGAGTCGGGCAAGTGTGAGTGTGGATTAGAGATAGTCTGTTAGGAGAGAGATATGGCGAATAATCGGCTTTTATTGGTTGATACAGAAACCAATGAAAATATTGTTCTTTTAAAATCTTTTGGGGGTGGATGGAAGTTTGAACATACAATAAAAGAACTTGAGGGGTGGCTTGATTTACGAGATGGCGACGCATCTTATGGTAATTGTGATACTGGGTCGAGCACCCTCATGCTTATGTCCGAACCGCTAACGGCCGGTTGCCCTAAATGAAAATCTCATTCTCATATCAGGGCAGAATCCGAAAAAGACTCGACCACGAGTTCGTCACGTTTGCCAAAAACTTGGGTATGATTGAGAACGACAGATTCTTTGATGTACGCAAGGGCATTCGTGTGATGGTGTTCGAAGCAACCAAGAAAACTTTGAAACTCTTGGGGGAGTGAAATGAGTTGGAAAACATGCTATCCGTCGGGTAACATGAGATACCTGAAGAAAAAAGATGGTAGTCTCGTTTTACAACAAGAAATAGTCTATCTGGAATGGTCTGGTCCTCGCAGGTGCTCGCCCCTACCATCTAAATGGTGTGATGTACCAATAGTGGAGGAGGAGTGAATGGCATCCGTTGAAATAAAATCTAAAAACAAAGACCCAGTAATTCCAGATAAGGTTATCGTGGAATTGGATTCCAACAACTTAGTATTGTTACCGCTTTTAAAAGAGTTTAGTAGGAAAAATATTGGTGGGATTAGTGTTGGGTTTGACAGTTCATCAAATCGCTGGCATTGTATTGTTTGGGATGACAAAGAGGTGGATAACATACAGTCATCATATAATGACGATATTGTGGATGCCATGATAAATGGCTTGATAGAATTTAAGGTTTTGCAGATATACGGGGAGGGATAAATGGCACACAAAGTAGCGGATTTCGGTGAATTTAAAGACAAAGTGACCGTCGAGCACGAAGACGGCACTGTGTTTCATATCGAAAAAGAGAAGTTCCTTCTCATTGAGACCATTGCAAAAAAAGTATTTACGGAGGCGTATGATGGACGAAGAAAAGAGCGTGAAGGAAGAATACAGGCAATTTGTTCTGGAAACACTGCGACTGGCAAACGGGAACCAAACTCCAACCGTAAGAGTGGAGTACGCAAAGTGGATTCCGAGGATGGTAATAGCGTATCTTGATTACTGCAAAGGAGAGAAAAAATGAGCGATGTATTTGATAAACAATGCGGTGATTGCTTTTGGTATATGAACGAAGCCATGCACGGGAATAATCAGTTTCAGGGAGGACTACTTGGTGGCGAGTGTCATGGATGCGCTCCCACTGCCGGTGTCGGATGGCCCATAGTCGCTCCTGAAACAATCGGTTGCTCTCATTGGAAACAGGGTGGTTCTGATAAAAAGGTGATAGGCCCATCGAAGCCCAAACCTAAATCCGAAGCAAAAAAACCCGCTACCAAGACACCGCCCGTAAAGGAGAAGCCATGCCCATCTACGAATACCTCTGCGAATGTGGGGAAAGGTTCGACCATTTCTCAAAAACCAGGCGACGACTGGGTTCCACTGTCACCTGCCGATGTGGGAAAAAAGCTAAGCGAATCCCCAGTAGTTTTGGATTCTCCATCTGGGGGACCATCTACAAGGATAAACCCGACGGAGATAAGACCGTAGAGGACTTCATGACTCCCAAGGAACGGGAGATGACAAAAGCACCAACCAGAGGGTTTTTCGGATGATGTTGGCTAACTATGTTTGGGTCACAACCCATACAGCAATATATTCGTTTCAATGAAATACGGCAAATACAAGGGTGTAATACACTACGTCTTTGACAACGAACATGACTTCAATAAGTGGTTCAAGGGCAACCCACCCCCTATTCGCAAAAAATGGCGTGATGGTGAGGTTGGAGACTGGGTTTGGAGTGACGACGGGCGCATTGTAGAGATTCTTAGACGATCTCAGCCAAGGGCAAAGAAGTATCACTTCATCCTCACCATTGTGGGAACGTTTACAACCAACCCTAAAAGCTACATGGATACGGATTTCTCCAAGCATGAGTCCAGACATTCGCTAAGTGGCAAGTCCACGAAGCAGTGGGGTCGGCATGTGAACAGCCATAAGCTCACAAGGGCTGAAGTAGTCTTTGTTGCCGCTCTGGTAGCCAGTGGAAAGCCCTACGAATCCTTCAGGGCGGCTTTCCCGAAGGCAAAAAGTGAAGATTACATCTATCAAAAACTTGTTTATTTACTCGGACAGGACAGAATAATGAACGAAATTCGTAAATCCGTTGCTGAATCGGCTGAAAAGGTCGGTTTGAACCTTGAGTGGATTTTTACAATGCTCAAAGAGCTCGGAGAAAAGGCGAAAAATGAACACGTCCGGCTTCAATCCGTGCAAACCGCTGGACATTATCTCGAAGTGGAGCCAAAAGCACAGGCTGTTCCGCAATTTCCCGTAAATAGCGGACTTATTTCAGATGCGGAAGTCGAAGAAATCACCGGAACCGAGCCAAAACAGATCGAGTCGAATAATTAGTCTGTAATTTCAATAATATTCGTAATTTCACACCTATAAAACCTCAGTTCACTAAATATTTTAAAATTTCACCCCAATTCACGGGGTATGGGGTTTATTATGCCCAAAGCACTACATAAAAAACTTGCACGTTCTGCCCGAAAGAAGGGCTTAAAGGGAAAACGCAAAGACGCCTATGTTTATGGCACGATGAAAAAGATCGAGAGGCGTAAAGGTAAGTCCAGACGGTAAATATAAACAAATTTCCCCCTCAGCAGCTTGCTCGAATGGAGAAACATCTTGAGATTAGCCGGAACGACCTCATTGCGTTCGGAAAGTTGTTTCTCAAGGGAGATTTTGGAAAATCTACCACACCGGAATTTCACAGAGAGATTGCAAGGGCATATCTCGCTGATGATGCCACAAAGCAATTAGCAATTATAATTGCAAGGGGGCACGCCTAAAACTACACTCACCAAAGCCTTTATTTTACATAAGTTTCTTTTTCATAAAAAAGGCGATCCACCTCTATTCTTCGGTTGGGTTGCGGATTCTCTCGGCAAATCATGGAGAAATGTCGAGTACATCTCTCAGCAGATCATGTACAACGAGAGGATCAAGACTTACTTTGGAGACCAGTGCGGTAAACATTTCAACAAGAAATGGACCGAGCAGGACATAGTCTTAGCCAATGACTGCACCCTTATTTCGAGATCGAACGCACGAAGTCTCAGGGGTGAGACCAAGGGTTCCGTAATCGGCGGTTCCCAAAGATACAATGTTATTATTCTCGACGATATTGAAAACGAAGAAAACACGCTCACTTTAGAATCCCGTACCAAAATAAAACGTACCGTCACCAATGCTGTATATCCGGCTCTTGATATTCAGGATGGACGATTAATATTCAACGGTACACCCGTTCATTACGATGCTCTTTGCCAAAATATTTTAGACGGCTGGAAGAAAGCTGTCCACGACGGAACCGAGGATGACTACAGTTGGCTGGTGATTACCTATAAGGCTTCACAACCGACCATGCCGGGCGGTGTTCTTTGGGAATCCTACATTCCCCGTAAAGAACTCGACAAGCGAAAACAGTTCTATATCGACAATAACAACCTTCCCGGATACTACCAGGAATATGAACTCGAACCGCAGGGCAATGAACACCGCATCTGGACAAGAGATCACTACATCATTCACAATGCTTCTTACATGTGGGATGATGTTGAAAAACAAAGTTATTTGACATGGAAGAACGAAACCTTTCCGGTGAATTGTTTTTGGGGATCTGACCCGGCCACGGACATAGAAAGCCGTACATCTGACAATTCCGTGATTATGGTCATTGCGGAGGACAGCCTGAAAAGAATCTTTGTTCTTGAGTACATCTCCAAGCTTGCCATACCCCAGTTGGCACTCAGGGACGCAAGCGGTAACATGGTGGGCAAGATGGGTGTGGTGGACTATATTTTTGACCTTAATGACAAATATCACTGTTTGAACGGAACCGTGGAAGATGTCGGTATGACTCGCGGAGTCATGCAGGACATAGAGGCGGAGAAATTCAGGCGACACAGGTATGACCTCATCGCAATCCCGACGGAACCAGAGGGACGGGAGAAAATCAACAAAATCAAGACCGGACTTAACACCATGTTTTCCTATAGGCTTATACACTACAGGGATGAACACTATACTCTCAGGGAACAGACAGAAAATTTTGGGCCGAAAATGAAACATGATGATGAGATAGAAACTCTTCTCTTTGCGACTTTAAATATGTATCCCCCTGAATATAAAAAGAAAAGATTGAATAAATGGAATCGTATTCCTGCTAAAAAACCTAAAAGTTGGGTAGTTACATGAGCAAAAAGTTAGCTAAAGAAAATAGAGATTTATTCAACCAGTGCAAGACATCCACTTACGATAAGTGGCGCAGAGACCAGCAGAAAGCATACGACTTTGCACATTGCGACCAGCTTACCAAGAAAGAACTTAGTGATCTTGAAAGTGCCGGGATGCCCACGTTTATCGTGGACAAGATTTCCGGCAGTGTGGATGTTCTTATATATTTTCTGACCGCCAACAATCCCAGTATACGGGTTGTGGGACGGGAGGGAAGCGACACAGACCTTGCCTCTATCCACAACGCCCTTGTGGAGCATTGTTGGGATTTGTCGATGGGGAAAAGCGTTCATGGGCAGATTCTGAGAAATTCACTCACAAGAAGTGTCGGGTACTGGTTTATCTCTATCGACCCGAATGCCGACAGGGGAAATGGAGAGGTAGCCCTTGAGAGTCTGGATACATGGGATGTATATGTAGACCCGTCCTCGACTGACATTTTCTATCGGGACGCTTCCTTTATCATAGTAAAGAAAGACTTTATCCGAAAACAGTTAATGAACAAACTTCCCCAGTTCGCTGAGAAAATCAAAAGGGCTTCCGGTAACGACGAACACAACACAGGCTATTCAGACAGAGATACCGTCCAATCCGAAAGCATCCAGCCTGCGGATATTTCCACCAGCATCAACGGACAGGATTCAGACTGGCTCGACTATTACGAGAGATACGAGAAATACAAGGTCAGGTTCGTCACTGTAACGACCCGTACGGAACCATCTCAGGCCGAGATCGATCAGGTTAAACAGCGTGTGTCTGCTGAAGTCGCTCTCTTTGAGAAGAACCTCGCAACCGAGTTAAAGGACCAGGCTATCGGTCTGGAAGATGCCTTTAACCGACAGACTATTTCCAAAGAGAGAATGAACTTCGAGATTCAGAAACTCAGAGAAGAAGCCAAACGAGCAGTCAAAGACTACGAAACAAAAATCACAAACGATGCCATAAACAGCATAACTACCACACAGACTGTTGCGGTTACGGAAAAAGAATACGAGAAAATAAGAAAAAGCAAAGCCTTTAAAGACAAGATCGTAAGTGCTGTTCCATTCTACAGAGACAAGGTGAGGGTAATTGCTTCTATCGGGTCTGACACATTTCTCTACAAGAACGAACTCCCCGGCGAGAATTATCCAATCATTCCCGTTCCGTGCATCTATACCGGAACACCGTTTCCCATGAGCGTGGTTCAGAAAGCCGTAGGGACTCAGCAGGAAGTCAACAAGGCGCATCAGTTAATGCTTCACAATGCCGCTCTTGGATCGAGTCTCCGGTGGAAAGTCAAGAAGGGCGCAACGGATACAGACTTTCCCACACAAATCACTACACCTGGTGGGATCATCACCGTTCTTACTGGGAATCTGGACGACGTAAAAGAAGTTCTTCCGGCACAGCTTAATCAGGCATTTTTCAGTGTTGCTGAGAAGGGTGAGCAGATCATTGAAGAACTCATGGGAGCCAAGGCGATTCTTCACGGGGGCAAGAGCAGTCAGGAGACTTTCAGGGGTTATCTTGCCGAAGAAGAAGCCTCAACGAGAAACATCAAGGCGTGGATGGGAAATGTGGTTGAGCCTGCGCTTGAACAAGTTTTTAAAGTCTTTACGGAATATGCCCAGTTTCTCTACAAGTCCTACAAGGTATTCCGCATTGTCAACCCGGATACCGGAGATGTGAAGAAGTACGAACTCAATATCCCGATCTATCCCGACCTGTCGAGAGATGTCGAGCGGTATCACGACTATGCTTCTACGATTTTCGACATCAAGGTTAAGCCGGGCAGTACCCTTCCGGTGAACAGGTGGGCGAAGTTAGAAGAATATACAAAGTGGTTCGAAGCTGGAATCATAGATGACATAGCGTTTCTCGCAGAAACAGACGTGAAGAACAAGGAAGAAGTCATCAAGCGCAAGTCCATTTACTCTCAGCTTTCTCAGGAAAACGAAGCACTTAAAGCGGAACTGAAGAAGAAGGACGGAACCATCGAGACCTTCACGAGAGAGTTGGAACATGCAGGCATTAAGGAAAAAGTCAAAAACGCAGATGTTGAAATAGATAAGATTGTAACCAAGGTGAAGTCTGATATGAACGCCCGTGCTATGGTGCATACGGGAGCGATGAAACTCATAGAAGAAAAAGCAAAACAAAGAGAAAAACCACAGAAAGTAGAAACGAAAAAGAAAAAGTAAAAAAGAATGGTGGCCAAAGGCGCTCATTGTAAATAATGAAGTTATGTTTAATTGTGAATATGTGTAGGCACGACCTGTTGGCCAAGGCGCTTTTTAACCCAAGGGATTAATTTTAATAGATTTGACTTCGCAAGAGTACTATCCATAAATTAGTGGACAATTGTATTTAACTAAACAAAGGAGGCAACATGCCAAAAACAGCGGACAACCCGAAACCGGACTCCGCAGAGATTGATTTTCCAGCTATCCCAAATGAGGGAACCTCTGCACCGGAGAACCTCGCAAAAGAGAACCTTCCTCCGCTTCCACAGCGGTATGAAGAATCGAGAAAACATGGTGTTCAACTTGCCAAAGAAAACAAGGCAAAGGATAAAACAATTGAAAAACTTGAAGTGTTATTAGAGGAAGCCAAGAGTAAACTTGGGGACTACGATGATTATGCTTCGTTCATAAAATCTCTCAAGGATGACCCGAAGCTTGTAGAACATATCACAAGTTATTGGAAACCATCCGAGGAGGAAAATCTGCAAGACTTAGATTTAACTGATCCTAAAGTATTTCAGGAACAGGTTGACAAAAAGGCACGAGAGATTGTAAAGACCGAACTCGCAACCTTCAAGCAAACGTCCAATCGGGAAAATGCTTTGGAAAGGCAGATTCAAACCTTTCTGAAAGATCACCCGGACAAAAGCAGAAAAGATGTTGACGGTTTAATCGCGTGGTCGAAGAACAACCCGATGACCATTGAGCATCTTTACATGCTTCATAACCCGGAAGAATTTTCCAAGAGGGTGGCCGAGACCACCCGTAAGGACATTACTGAACAACAGCGAACGGTCCAACAAACCCCCGCAAGTCTTGCATCGGCTAACTCCTCTGGAAAGCCAGACTCGCCTATCGAGAAAATATTTCGGGAGCAACAAGCCCGAATCAACAGCACAAACTTAAATATAGCAGTTAATGAGAGCGAGTAATTGGTGATCGGCCATGCCTCGCTCCGTTAGGAGGCCAAATGGCTACAGATACCCCATTGACCATTTCCGATCTTGAGCAGACTGACCAAGAGACTTCCTATGGCATAGGTGATATTAGGCGTGGTTACGCCTATGGATCAAGCCGTCTTTCCAAATTAAATATCCCGGCAGACCCGTTATTCAGGATTCTTTCTGAAAAACGGACTTCTCCTGTCGCGGAAACCATATTTAAATATACCGAGGAACGCCCGTTCCTATGGAAGCGGTACGCCTATGTCGTAGGTAGCAAGACTTGGACAGGAACCGGAAATGCTCCCGTCACCGACTATAGTACGGATGACGATGCAATCGGAGTCGTTGGAATCACTCCCCAAACGCAGGGAACTTATGCTGCGTTCAAGATGGGAGCGGATTACAAGTCTTCGGGCAATCAGCAAAATGTGTACGGTAACAGCACCAACGCAATCACCATTGGTGATACCGGTACACTCCCCACCTTTTTCATGGAAAACCAGATCGTTAGAATTTCTATGAAATCAGCAACCGGTGATCTCGTGGCAGACGATTACTTTACTATCAGAATCATGGACGTTCAGACTTCCGGCCAGTATGCTTACATCGCTGGAATCGTTGTGAAGCCCCTTGCTTCTGCAAGTAACAAGTATTACTGTTCTGCTCCGGGTGGAACCTTTCTGACTTCTACTTATGATCTGGCTCATGGACATGACGTGGGCGGAACAAAAACAATCATGGAAGCCGCAAGGTCGTATGTGGTTGGTAATGCGTACGCGAAAGGCTCCGGCCTGCCCGATACGTATGAAACACAGCCGTATTACAACCGTTACGGTGCAACCATGATCCAGAAGCAATCTCTCTCGATGGACAACTCCACAATGGCAACTGAACTCAAACTCGTAAAGAATGAGTACAATCGTTTGTGGGATGAGAAGACGTTGCTTCACAAGTGGGACATCGGTAACGAGATTTATTTCTCTGATCTTTACCTTGAAACCGGCGGACCACAGCATACCCAGGGAATCGCTTCGTGGACATTGAACTATGGAAACGTCTTTGGTCTTACCACAAGTAAGAATCAGGACAACTTCCTTGAAGATTTTTCCACCCTGTTTGACCCACGGTATAATCAAATCAACAAGTGTCTCTTTGTCGTATCAACCCTGTATTACAACTGGCTTCACAAACTGGCGGGTTATCCCCTTCAGAACTTGACAACCGGTGTAATCGGGACTACGGCAACCTATTACTACTATGATTTCGCCAAGAACGGCGGACGTAACTTGGCCGGAGCGAATCTTTTTCAGTTCGGCACTTTGTACGGCCCGATGTATGTCCTGAGAGACCCGCATTTGGATGGAACCAACATCAAAATGCTTGCTGTTCCTCTTGGACAGGTGAAATATCGTCCGTTGATCGGTAACGGAAAAAACAGAGACACCACAATTTATAAGGGTGTTCAGACAATCGAGAACACTGGAACCGATGCAACTGTAGACCTGATTCAGACTGAGTTCGGTGTTGAGCCTGCTCTGCCTGAAGCATGGGCTGTATGGAAATAAGGAGGTAATCATGGCCGGTTTAGATCGAGTATATTTCGGCAACAACTCCGATAAGTTTGTCACGAGTTCCATACGTGCTCAGGGTCTGGTTGATTCACCGCTTATCAGTTCTGGAATCAGAATCGGAACCGCTGGAACCACTAATGCTGTTGAAATTCCTCCCTTGTCGATTGTGACAAAGGTAGGGTTGTGGAATACCGGAACCGCCATCAGTGGAGCTACGCTCTGCGTTGGTGTTGAGGGTACTATCGACAAGTTTCTCGACAGTGTAAGCACTATCGCTGCAAACGACATCAAGATGAGTGGACTTGCCGGTGCGGTTAATGCCGATCCTGTCGGCGGAGCCTACTTCGCCAGTGGCGGGGTAATCCAACTCGGTGTCGGTGCTGGTACAGATGACTCAACCGTTAAAGTTCTTGTGTGGTACACCGGGACAAGCTAAAAGTTGGAGGTTAATATGTCAACTGACAGAGTTTATCTCGGTAACAAGAAAAACAAGTTTCAAATGAGTTCCATCAGACTTCAGGGGATGTGCGACTCTCCGCTTATTAGTTCCGGCATTCGGATTAATTCGACCGGTACTACTGACGCGGTGGAGGTTCCGCCTCTGTCAATCGTCCACAAGGTCGGCTTGTGGGTCTCTGCAACCGCTCTTGCTTCTGTAACTATCGACGTAGGAGTGGAAGGTACTATAGATAAGTTTCTTGACGGTATCACAGATGCTGCCGCCAACGACATTATCTATAGCGGACTTGGAGGCACGGCAAATGCCGATCCGGTGGGTGGAGCTTATTTTGCAAGCGGTGGAGTAATCCAGCTTGCTGTGGATTCCGGTACTATGGATTCCACGGTTAAAGTTATGGTATGGTATACCGGGACAAGCTAAACATTCAGGGAACAGGGGTGAGTTTCGATGCTCACCCCTTTCCCGAACTATGGAGGAGATATGAAAATCACGATAGTAACAAGGCGTCCGTGCATACGGGTCGCCAAGGAGGCATTTGCCCTGAAGGGTTTGGGGCATGAGATTAATCTCGTTTCACCCACAATGGACAGTGAGATTTACAATAATGTCCTGTACTGGGGAAACCCGAAAGAACTCGAAGACGCAGTAAAGTTAATTGACAAAGAAACAGATGTGTTTGTGGTTCATAACGAACCCACATGGCCTGCTATGATAATCAGAGAGGCTTTGCCGGACGCAAAGATAGTTCTGGACTATCACGACAGTATCTACTGGTACTTTGACGCAGACGCAGAAGTTGTGGCTCCGAACGAACAGGCAAGGTGGCACGAAGAAGATTACTCTGTTGCGATTTGCAATGGGTTCGTGGTCGGTTCTGAGGGATCGAGAAACGAACTAAAGACCAGAACCGACAGACCGATCGCCATAGTTCCACCTGCTTCATTGAGAACGGACTACCGCTATCAACAACACAATTTTCAGGGGGGATTGGTTTCTCAGGGTGGACATGCAATACCCGGACATTTTACACGGGTTGGAGAGCATTGGAGAGACTATACACCGCTCTATAAATATCTAAGAGGACGATGCAACATCTTTGCGTACGTTCCCACAGATGAAAATGTCACAAAATATTACAAGCAATTTACAACGAATGTAGCTTCACATCCATACGACGTTCTTTTAAATAAACTGGGTGAACATACATGGAACCTTGTTGGAAACTGGACGGATCATGTGGTCTGGCAGTATTCCGCACCCAATAAGTTCTACGACGCCCTCGCAGCCGGAATCCCAAGTGTGGTGTTTCACATCACTTCAGTTCAGGAGATTCTCCAAGAAGACAAGATCGGTATGGTGATTTCCCATCCAGACGAGCTTATCGACAGATGGGACGAAGCCCCATACCTGAGAAAAGAACTGATGCTTAAGCGGAAAAAGTACTGCATGGAGAACTTTATCGGCAGAGCAATAGACCTCTACACGGAGGTGATCCATGCTTGAGCAACTCGTGATGTCGCCTCACGTTAAGTTTTTCGGTGAAACTGTAGCCAAGATATATAATCTCAAACTCGCCACTGAAGAAGACTACGATCCCAAAGCCCCAACGCTTTTTTGGGGAAACTACACGGGTTATGACTCTACCAGAATCGTGTGTCATACCGGAGAAGCTACGCTGGTTTGGGCAGGCAGTGATCTTCTGGATGAAAACAACATAAATCGTGTGCGCCCGAAAGAAATACGGCACATCGCTATCTCAAAATGGATAGATAAGAAATTAACATCTCGCGGAGTAGAGCATGAGTATATCGTGCTTCCGTCAACCGACATAGATTTCTGGAAATCGGAAACACTCGGAAACAAGGTTTACGCTTACGCACCGGACATGCCTATCTACAGACGCTACCTGATAGACGAGCTTCAGGAAGAACTCCCGTTCGAAATGATAGTCACGAACAGTGCGGAAGACTTTACGAGAGAACAACTCAGGGAGATTTACAAACAATGTTTCATAGGACTCAGGTTAACGTGGTGGGATGGATGTGCCTCAACGGTGCAGGAGCTTGGCCTGATGGGGCGCAGATCGGTATGGAACGGGGGATCGCTTCCAGCCCTTCCGTGGAAGACCAAGCAGGATGTGATAGACCTCGTTATGCAGGAATCGAAAAACATAGGAAAGAAACAGGGTAAACTCGCAAAGTCGGTTTATAACGAGCTACGCAACGGAATCCTCTCCAAATAATTTTGAAATACAATTTGAAACATCTAAGGATAAATAATGGCTACACTTAGCGCACAGATAACCGCTTTATCTGGAACGGTAACTGACGCAGATGAAGTGACCACATGGGTACAAGACGGTATTAAAGATGTAATTCGCAGGCTTCAGGTATTAGGAGCACCCTTGCACAGATTTGCTCAGGAGATAAACGTGGGCACGTCTGGTCTTGCTCTTGCCGGAACTGCTGTGATTCTGGACGTTCACCGTGGAGGCTACGAGTGTCAGGAAGTTCCGTCCTCGATGAGACATCGTTCAGGACGATCTACGAGTCTTCACCGTGCAACCACGCAGTATCCTCATTTCTACAGACTCAACAATACACTTATCGTCTTACCGCAACCATCCTCGGCAACCAATGCAAAGGTGTCGGTGGTTGTTCCGGCTACCACGGCTGGATCGTCTTCTTCGATAACCAACTTCCCGAATGAACTCGAATACCTCGTGGTGATTTACGCTTCACTTCAGAATCTTTTAGGGAAGATTTCAGACCTTGCGCTTCCGTCAGACCTGACCCTGCCCGTGCTACCCACAATCACGTCTTTCTCGGATGTTGCCACTTCTCTACCCACCTATACAGCGGTATCGCCTGTAGTCTTGCCCAATCCCCCATCGGGAGCGAATATTGATTTTTCAGGCATAGGCTCTACACCTTCGTATTCCGCACCCTCGGTTATTGTGCTTCCAACCCTCTCTCTTGGTTCCGACCTATCCATCTCTGCATTTACCCAATCAACCTCGGCTCCGTCTGTTCCGGTGATAGAGATAACGAATGGTACTGTGGCGTCTTTCGGTACGGCTCCGGCTTTTACGGCTCCTGTACTGGCTTTGACAGATGCGGTGACACTTGACTCTCTCGTACTTCCGGCTACTCCCCCTGATCTTGATATTACGGTTAGTCCCCCGTCACCTCCTGCACTTAAAGGTTTTACAACCGGCGCAATAACCATGACGGAAGCGTTGCCAACCTACACCTCACCCACTACGACTATCGACGGAACGGCATGGGCAGACGCTTATCCAAACTATGCTACAGAGATAACAACTGCGTTGACAGCAATAACTAACAATCTAAATACGGATACTGTTGGAAAAAACTTTCTTATATCTGGCTCACTTGACGATGACAACGGAGATTTCGAGGCAGCCGGTGCGGACGGCACGGACATAGAAACAAACACAGACTGGTCAAAAAATAACTGCTCTGCGGAGACAGACAACGAAGCTGGATCAGGTGTGAATACCTACAATGGATCGGATTTCTGCTGCAAGATTCATACAGGTTCAGATGATAGACCTTTTATACACTTGGTATTCGGAGGAGAAAATCTACTTGTAAAGAATTGTACTTATCAAATATCATTTGACTATAAAGTATCAAATTGTACAGATGCAAAAGTAAAGGTGCTCTCAACCGCTACAGATGTAGAACATTCAATTGATTTGGATTCTGAATCATGGGCAACCGTTTCGGAAACTTTTATTTGTACAACCACCGGAACATCGAGCGGACGTACCAGAGTCTATGCTCATGACGGTACAGACGAAGATGGTAACGAAGTTGTATGGATTGATAACATATCTCTGAAAAAAGTAACCACTCTTGAAGAACTTATCAAGACTCAAATAGATACAGCAGCAACACAACTTGATGAGGCTGAAATTCAGGTAGATGCCTCGGTAGATACAGCCCTTGCCGCTATCGTGACTGCCGCCGGAAGAATTAACACGGCTGTTGCTCTTGCAAACGGAGAATTTGATAATGCGGTTCTGGAAGCCGTTGGTGCTGAAGCAGAGGTAGATGATGCTAAAATCGACACAGCCTTAGACCTTCTTAACACTCAGGTTGATTCTGCCGTGACCAATGCCGCAAGCGGTGTCACGAGTCTTGAAGCCGCCACTACCAGAGTAGCGACTGCCAATACCGAGATAGGTCTTGCAAACGCAGAGCTTGACAAGATGGCTGCTGAAACCGAACTGGATAACGCAGAAGTCGATAAAGCAACTGCTGAAATCGCAGAGGCCGCCACACTCATAGATGCGGACATTGACACTGCCGTGGCCGCCATTACTACCGCATGTGGGCGGATCAATACTGCCGTTGCGTTAGCGAACACTCAATTTGATTCCGCTGTAACTCAGACTGCCGCTGAAGACCCTGAACTGGCAGTAAGTTACGTTCAGGCAGGACAGGGATATTTGGGCGAGGCTTCCGGCGATGCCGGTGAGGTGGATGCCTATGCGAAAGAAGTCACTTCAAGAGTAAATCAGGTCAGAGGACAGATAGAAGTTGCCAAGGGATACATTGATTCAGGCGGTGGATATTCCCGTGTGGCTCAGGGATATGCCGCAGCAGCCAAGGGTTATCTCGGAACGGCTTCTGCCTATCTCCAGGAAGTAGAGCAGGATATTAAGGTTGCTCAAAGCTACACTTCTGTTGTGAGTGCCTATATCGCCGCCGCTCAGGGATATTCCGAAGAAGTCAAAGCAAGGCTCGGATATGCCAATGCCTTTGTGGGTACAACCCAAAACAGAATCAACACCGGAAACGCCTTTTTAGCAGAAGCAAAAGCGAGTGCTCTTGAGGCTGAAATTTATACCAAAGAGGTTTCCGCAAGAGTAGCACAGGTTGGTGGTTATGGTGTGGTGGTGGATGGATACCTCAAATCTGCTCAGGGATACGCTACTGAGATTTCTTCCAAGATAGGGATTGCTCAGGGGTATGTGGCAGAGGTTCAGGCAAGACTTGCCAATGTTCCTGCTAAAGTCTCTGAATACAAAGCAAAGGTTGAAGATGCCCTGAATACGTTTAACCTGGAATCGACTCAGTATAAATTGGAACTCGAAAAAGAAATAGCTGAGGCCAATGCCGTTTTGTCTGAGGAAAGTGCATCCAACAGCACCACTCTTGCCAAACATAAATCAGAGGTTGATTCTTATATAGCGCAGGTTAATAAAGAAGTTAATGAGTATAGCTCAAAACTTGAAAAGTATCAGGCGCAGGCTAAAGCGGAAATTGAAAAATTTAACGCTGAACAACTCTCCGGCAAACAGGCCAAGTGGATCGCTCAGAGACAGACCGAGATTGCCAAGTATCAGGCTGACATTCAGGTTGCCACACAGGAATTTAACGATGCCAATGTAGAATATCAGGCAACCATTCAGGAGAAACTGACCGAAGCTGCCAATCTTCTCGCTTCAGAGACCGAAGAAAATAGACTCAAAGTTCAGAAATATGTGAGTGCTTTACAGAAATACCAGACTGACGTAAACACAGAGATTCAGGAGTACTTACAGAAAGACGTGCAGGCTGAACTCGCAGAGTGGACAGAGAAAAGACGTAATCTCTTGGCAGAATTTCAGACCAAATCACAGAGTGTGATTCAGGTGTTTACTCAGGAACTCGCAGAAGCCACTCAGGAATTTGACTCTGAACTGAAAAACTGGACGACCTTGATTGAGAAAGCCGTAAAGACGTTCGAATCCGAAACAGGGTACGACCTTTCACTATTTACCTCGGACGCACAGATGACCATAGCCAAACACGCTGAGGACGTAAAGAACGAGAACACAGAATTTCAGGCGAACATGGCAAAGTATCTCGGTGAGCTTCAGAAGGTTTCGGAAGTAAACCAGAGGCTATTGAATAAATATTCCGCAGAAATCGGAGCATACGGTTCGGAAGTTCAGGCGAACATCGGACAGTTTAACGCTCTCCTACAAAAGAGACAGATAAACTACGATTGGTTTGCCAATCAATATAACAGACTCAAACAGCAGTACGAACAGGGATTCGTACCATTTGAGATTAAAGGAGAAAATCAATGAGCGACACAATCAAATACTCAATAAGTGTGGAGCCAAGAGAAGAACTGACGGATGAACAATCCAATACCCATACCGTTATTTCCGGTGAGGTAGGCAAATCTTTAGGGGGAAGCGGAACAGCGGTAGTGACAGCGTATGATGGAACCGCTGCTGCCCAGGGATACCTGAACGCCACGGTCAATTATTTGGAGTGTATCGATTCTGACGACACCACGGACATCTCATCTGAGGCTACGGCTTCGTTCGTTTATATCAGAAACACAGGCTACACTTTTTCAGACGCAACCACTCTTGGAGATGCTCTCGCAAAGTCGGTCAAGGTGATGATAGGAACTACAATGATTTCTATTCTCGATGCTGGTGAATGTCTTGTCTTAAAAGATGACAATGCAGGGATAGTCTGTACGGGAATCCATGTAAGAACAGTGGATACAGACGGGTCTGAGAATGCCTCCGCCGGTCATTTAGCAGTGGAATATTTAGTGGTGGATTAAAATGAGTGATTCAATCAGATACAAAATAAACGTCGAGCCAAGAGAGGAATTGACCGACGAACAAGGTAATACGAAAAACGTCATCTCTGGTGAGGTTGGGAAAAGGCTTGGCGGAAGTGGTGTTGCGGTAGTGACGGATTATGCCGGGGGCAATTCAGCACAGGGATATAAGGATGGTTCTGTTTATTATCAAGAAATTCATGACAGTACGTATAATCAATCTACTGGTGGCGGAGCTGAAATAACCGCATCTTTTATGTTTATTAAAAACACCGGTCATACCTATTCATCGGCTACAGTACTTGGTGAACCATTAAATAAAGCCCTCGGTGTTTATCTGAATCCTGGGACTACAACAATTTCCATTCTTGATCCTGGCGAATGCCTTGTTTTTAAAGATGATAATGCCGGTATTGACCCCACAGATATTGTACTTAGAACTGTAGATTTAGATGGCTCTGAAAATGCTTCAGCCGGTCATCTTGCTCTTGAATTTTTAGTGGTAGACTAATGCCTCGAAACTTTAAAAACATTCCTTTCAACGGCGGTCTCAACAACGCCAAAGACCCACGAGACCTGACGAATGAAGTTTCTGATGTCTCTAATGTGCAGTTCGTTAAAGACGGTGTGCTTCAATCGGACGGAAGTCTTGTTGCGCCTACGGGAGTCTCAACAGTATTCGCCTCGATGACAGGTATTAAAAACTATGGACTTTTCACATTTGGTGCTGATTGGGATATGCCGTCTTATGGATCAATAACGGGTGTAGCAAATACTGGTGGAATTGGTGGTGTGGGAGATGCCCGGTACACCACTTCAGACAATCATGGACTTGCCACGGGTGATCGGGTTTTTCATTACGGATTTACCACAACAGCTTATAATGGATATAAAACCATAGAAGTTGTCACGGCCACGACCTATGATACTACAGATACCTACGTAGATAACATCACTGGAAGTTACGTAGAAGTTTCCGAAGCAACCAACACCTCCAATGAAAAATACATTGCTTTAGCAGATGGGGACACAAGTGCGGCAATAGACATTATGCCCGTTACCGACGATGTGGTTCACAGGGGAATGATTTCTCTTGGTGGAAGTGCCGCTGGAAGCAGGGCGGTTTTTTACTACATAGACGGGGCTTTGAGGGTATGTGATGTAATATTTAGAACCGGTAATGTGCGGAAGTGGTTCGGGTATATTAAAGGTAATCACTTCACTTGTGGTGATGCAAAAGAAGATGTCTTGGATGGTTGGTATTCTAAAGATGCCGCGATAACAGCCCCTACTCATGGGATTGTCGGAGGTGGTGTACTCGCTAATGGAGATGGTGATTCTACCGCTACCATACTAAAATCTGATGGGAATTATGAAGATTACGACATAGATGGAACAGAGAAATATGTCGCAATTCATATAGTAGCTGAAAAGGCACGAGCAATAACCGCTCAGGGGGCGGGTCCTGATTACGAGATTACAACCGATGATTTGGGTGGTGCTGACACATGGATTGGTACTGGTGTTCTTTGCCCCCCAGAGGGGGCAGGGTTTACACTCGGACTTACGAGTGGTGCTGGTGTCGGCACATGGACCGCAGATGAACTTGAGTTTGCTCAAACATTTATTTATGATGGTGTTCAGGAATCTTTACCAAATATCATGAAGGGTACTTTCACACCCACGGCAAGTAAAGAAATCTATGGTCAGATTTACGCAACGAAGTCGTACAATGAACGACTTACGGGTGCAAGAATATATTACAGGGAAAGTGGCCCGCGGGGTGACTGGAAATTATTTTTAGATATTTCCTTTGAAAAGGGTGTAAGGGTTGACCCCACAGAAGAATTTATGTCCGACGAACATCCGTGGACATACAGGGGGGCACTGACTGGTTCCGGTGATGCTCCAACCGATGCTTATTTCTATGCCGGACTTGCAATTTATTGGTATGATCCCCCTACGACTCTTACCTATGAAAATTTAACGGGAATTTCTCAGAGTACAATTAGTTTAGAAGCTAAGTTTAGGTGTGCTGCAACCCTGAACAGACGAACATGGATAGCAAATGTAAAGGTCGCGAATGAGGCTGGTGATGATGTAATTCATGGGGATAGAATTATGTACTCACCAGTGAATTGTTTTGACTCATTCCCAAATACATTTTATCTCGATGTAGGGATTAATGATGGTGATGAGTTCACCGCCCTTCAAGGATTTAATGATAGGCTCTTAGCCTTTAAGTCAGAGACACTCTATATCATCAATGTGGCACAGGGTGAAGATACGGGCTGGTTCCTTGAATCTACCAATCCATACATGGGTGTGGAAACCCCATCGGCAACCTACAAAACAGACATTGGGATCGTGTGGGTAAACAAAAACGGGTGTTATTACTACGACGGGAACAAGATTTACAACCTCATAGAAGATGCTCAGGGAAATAAGATTCTCGATGGTTCTACATGGGATTCTGATATTCATGCCGATGTTCTTATTGGATATGAACCTCTTGAGAAACAGGTAATCGTAGTGTGTGATGCTAATGCTACAGCAGGTAAGACTTACATCTATGACTTCTCTACGAAAACATGGACCTATAATACTTCTTTTTCTCAGTCTTCCGGTGATAACATGACAAACTTTGCCCCACTTGAAAATGAGCTTATCGTTGGGAGATACGACTCTGGCAATCAGACCACCATAAAGAAATGGGACCCAACACCGGTAGCCGGAACAGGGTGGGTGACGTTTAAAGATGAAGATTTTGGAAATCCACACCAGGTAAAAAGAATCTATGGGTTCTCAATTACCTATAAAGCATCCGTCAAAATTAACATGAATGACCTGGTGACTTATGCCTTAGACGGTGGAACGTCTTTTGTGAACACCTATATTCCAGCCACAGAGCTTCCGGTAGCAGCTACATGGAATATGGCATACATCGAACTCTCTACTCCAATTTCAGTCCAGAGTATCAGGGTTAAGGCGGCATGGACATCCAATCTTGTTAGGGTAAACGATATAGCTGTAGAGAATAGACCCATTCATAAGGAATTTACCTAATGAGTAGAGAACTTCGCAATCTTCAGCACAACAAACCAGAACGCGCCACGTTTTCAGATGTTCAACCTTCTAAAGACAGCATGAGAAATGGTGAACAGAGATATTGTCTGGTGAATGGGACTTTAAGACTTTACACAAAACAGCGCGGTAAGCTTTACTACATAAATTTTACAGGGGTATAGCATGGCTATAAAACGTACTGGATCACTTTTCAAGGGACTTGGCTCTGCATACAGCAAGTTTTCAGGAATGCAACGAGAGACTTATGACCTTGCTCCCAAGATCGCAGAGATTAAAAAGAACATGGAAAAAGATAGAATCGCACGAGAGCAGAGAATGAAAACATTCAATGCGGCAGTCAGTCTTTTTTCAACCGGAATGCAGAACCTTGAATCTCAAAAAGGCATTGATATTGGTCAGACTCTAACCCAAGGAACTACACCCGACAGAAATTTCATGGATAATCTTAACGTCTTTTTCGGTGGACCTTCTGGTGATCCTATGGGACAATTCGGTGCTGTTGGTCAGGCCGCCGGAAATCAAAACGAACTTGAGAAATTACTGGAAATATTTGGAAATAAGGGTACTATTCCAAATAAACCCGATCTTGCTCCCGAAAGAGAAATTTTGCCGACTTCTGAAAGCAAGAAGAAGATAGAAGACCTGAAAAAGATTTTTGAAGAACAGGAAGAATTTAGTGATTTCAGGTTTAGCATTTTTAATTAGGAGTTATCATGGGTAAGTATACCGAGTGGCAACAACAGGTATCTCTATATAATTTACTTGGCGAACAGCTTGAAAAATATCCTGAGATGAAGCAGGGACTTGAGGATGTATTCAACAAGCAAAAAGATTTGTTTCAGGCTCAGTATTCCAATCGGGCGGAGGACCTCAGTTTTCAAACAAGCGGGTCTATCTACGACTTTATGACCAAGTATCGAGGTGCTCAGAGTAAGTCTGGATTCGGTGGATCGGGTGCGCTCGAAAGAGGCCGTGAACGAGGAACCGGGCGAATTCAGCAGAGTCACGAGTTTGGAATGCAGAATCTTTTTGATAGTTTCCAAGAACGCAAACTTGGAGCACAAAAAGAATACCTAAGCGGTTTAACAGAACTTGAAAAATTTAAATCCGATCTTCTTGCACAAATGGCAAGCATGGACATTGACCCGCCTACTGTTTGGGAGATGGGATGGCAGGCTATTTCTGATCCGGCTTCTGCGTGGGAAGACATTGGTGAAGCAAGCAAAGAGTTTTAAATAATTGAGGTATCTAAATGGCTCGCGGTGAAGGTTTAGGCAATATACTCACTTTGTTCGAGAAGATTCAGGGTGAACAAAGAAAAAAACAGGAGAGACAGGAGGACAGAGCTTACCGTTCCGGCATGGCAAGGTGGATGGAAGAAGCACGGGCGCAGGAAGGCAGGCAACAGGCTGAACTGAAATTTATGTTTGAACAAATGGGAAACCTTGAAAAGCAATACACAGCAGAACAGGAGCGTATTGCCACGCTTGGCCTATTGACAACCGATGAAGATACTTCCGAAGGAATGAAAAAACTCATATCCGATTCCATGACAAGTGTGCAGAAAAGAGCCAACACGCTATCCGGCAGAATGAAACAGCACTCCACTCAGATGGAACGCCTCATGGGTGTTATGAGCACGCAACGGGCACGGATCGGGAAAGCCAAGGAAACTTACGGAAGTTACCAGAAAGGCTTCACTGACGATGCTCTCGCTGCCTCCATTTATGAGATGGGGAAATTTACCGAAGGTGAAAAAGCTGGAAGCATTGAGGCTTTACGGCTTGATAAGTCAGGTGCAGAGGACGCCCTCAAAAAACTCATGCCTGACATAGACCCCATTACCGGGAAGGGAGCCATTGCACGAGCTATGCAAATTAGCGATAAAGGTGTCAAGCAGGAATTAGATTTAAGGTCTATTCAGGCACGGGAGAAACAGGTTGAGGCTTACAGGGCCAGAACCACCCAACGAAAAGACGATGCAACAATCGCTCTAAGAAAGGCCTATTTGGATGCGATGAAAATTGCTAACGATACCGGTGATAAAAAAATGTATCTCAAGGCGAAAGAAGCATACAACAAGTTACTCCCATTCAGCATTATGGGTGGGAAAACAGAAGATATTCTTGATATGCCACAAAGTGTGATTGATTCAATTATAGACGCAGCGAGCGGACCCAACCCGGAAGATGTTTCTTTTGGCAAGCAAAGTATATGGGACCCATATTCCCCGAAACCAAGGCGAAAAGAAGAAGCAAGGCTTAGAAAACAGCATGATCGTGTTACGAAAGAAGCAAATAAAATGCTTAACAGGCTTATTAAGGCTGAGGCTGTGAGTAAGCGAGACCTTATGCCATCTGAAAAATTCATGCAATTTACTATGGAGCGAGCGAAAAGTACTCCCGGAAAGGATGCAACGCCTGAAGAAATTCAAAACATACAAGATGCTGTAGACGCGGTATTTATGTGGGAAGATAAGGAATACTTTAAATATCTTGACAAACCCCAAAAGAAAAAGCTGATGGAATGAGTTACGAGGAAGACTTAAAAATTCTTCACGAAAAATATGGTGCTACAGCAGAGCCGTCTTCCACCCGTGTCGTTCCCCCGTCTTTTGACATTGGAAAAGCACCGGAAGAACAGGAAGAAATCCCGGATAAGTACAAACAGCTTGGTGAAGGCTTAGACCCGTTCGCTCCCATAAGAGAAAAAACAGGCGTGAACGCCCTTATTACAGGCGTGGAGAAGTTCATGGCATCTCTCCCACAGGTAGCTGGCGGTATCATGATGGAAGTAGGGGAACGTGCGGAAGATACGTCGTCACTCATTCAGACTACCCTTAACCCTATCCTGACCATGAAACCCTTCATGAAGTGGCTGGCAAAGGGAACAGAGATAGATGAAAAAGTCGCACAGCTTGGTAAGAAGTGGATAGACCAGAATCAAGCATACATAAAAGAAAACTATCCAGAGCAGGAAACCGCTTATAAAAGATTTGCAGAGACTCTCGGACAGGGAGCAGGTTCTTTGGCGTTGGCACTCGGATTAAGCTATGCAACCAAAAACCCAAATGTTGCAGGCGCGGCTTTTGGTATCATGGCTAAAAGCAGAGCTTACACTGAAGCAAGGAAAGGCGGGATGTCTCCTGAAGATGCAAGTGCTGTTTCGACTTCTGTTGGAATTGGTGAGGCTATTTTAGAGTCTTGGGGCTTACAGCAGTTTTTGAAAGTTTACTCCACCCCACTTAAGGGTGCTCTCACACGCATGGCTTCTGAAGCGATTCAGGAAGCAAGTCAAACCATTTCCGAATCTACTATTATGACCACTACAGGCGCAAGAGAGTTTGAAGGTATCATGCCTATCGTACAGGAAGCCGCCATGTCTGCCGTAGTTGGTGGAATACTCGGTGGCGGTTCAAGTGCAATTCAGGAAGTTGCCTCCCGTAAGCTTCAGAAAAATAACATTCCAATGGATGTCGCAGATGAGGTTGGAGAATCTATAAAAAACAAAATACCAGAAGCACTCGGTGGAATACTCACACCCGGACTTACAATTAAATTGCAATATGATCCATTAAAACAAAAAGGCACGGTTAAGTCACGCATTAAAAAAGCAACTGACCTCACTACTGGTGAATACTTAGAACTTAATCAAAAACAAGCACTTCGCAGATTCTTCCAACGCCAGCAAGCAGCTTCGCGAGAAGGTTATCGGGCAGGGAAAAAAGAGGGCAAGGGAATTGGTGCTGAGAAACTTCAAGCTTATAAACAAAAAATGGCAGAGGCTAAAACCGAACAGGAACGCATCAATCTCAGAATTAAACTCAGGGCAGAACAGAAAGCCTCACAAGAAGGCTATCGGTTTGGGTATAAAGAAAAATCAGAAATAATTCGAAATCGTGACAAGGTAACACGTCTTGTAAAAGCCATAAATGTATTCAAGAAAACCAAACTTCCTGAAGATTACAGAGAAAAAGTAGACGAACTTCTTTCTCCTTATGATCTAAAAAAACGAAGCAAGAAAGTTCTTCACGAAAGAGAAGAACGTAAAAAGTATCTTGAACGAAAAGAGATGGGCGAGTTCTTTTATATCCCTAAAGAAATCCTCACTACGACTTTTAAGAAACCCCTTAACGATATGACTATTGAGGAACTTGGCGAAGTTCACGATAAGGCGAAGATACTCGTTCACCTTGGCAAATATAAACAAAAACTAATTGTCAGGCAAGAAGTCAGAGAACTCCAAAAGATCACAGATTTTCTTGCCAAAGAAATTATAAAGAATACGCCGAAGCCAAAAGTTCCGTTCTCGGACAAATACCTAACCCCATCAGAAAGACGTAGCAAGGGATTTCTTGGCAAAAAGAAAGAGAAAATAACGGGAACAATGGATAAAGTTTTTGGCATGCTTAAAAAACCAGAAGCTATTATAGAGGGTCTTGATGGGTATAGAGAATGTGGTTCTGTTTGGTACGAAACATTCTATCCAATTAAAAAGGCTGAAGACAGAGAGCTTTTAAGAAGTCACAAAATATATAACACCATTCAAGAAGCGATGGATAAAAGTAAAATAGACTTCAGAGCGGCACATGAAGAACAGGATGTTATAGACGGAAGTGCGCTTACCAAAACAGAACAAATGGCAGTTTATGCCAATAGTTTAAACCCAGATAATAGATATAGATTACGTGTAGGACAGGGGTGGAGCGAAGAAAAAATTGATAATATCGTTGATAATCTAACTTCAACAGAGAGGAAATTTGTAAATGGAATGATGGGGATAGTGCAGAGCCAGTGGAAAGGCATTGCCCGTGTCGGTAAAAAACTTCTTGGTACAACCCCAAAAGCAGTTGAAAATTATTGGCCTATCTATACGGATAGAGATTTTTCGGATCAACAGTTAATTAGGGAACGTGAACGGGATTTATTTAAAAATATAATTCGTAAAGCCTATGTAAGCCGTGGATTTACAATCACAAGAAAGGGTGGAACTGACCCAATAAGTCTTGATTTCTTTAAAGTCTTTACGGATCATATTGACAAAACAGATCATTTTATTACCCATGCCATTCCCGTGCGGGATGTGCAGAGAATTTTAACTACACCCAAAATGCGAACTGCTATTAAGAGTGCAAAAGGAGAAGCTGAATATCTGGAGTTACGGGGATGGTTAAGACATGTTGCAGCACCATACCAAACCCCAACAAATATTTTAGAAAGAGCTGCGGCTGGCCTAAGGCATAATTCAACAATGGCAGCTCTTGGAGCGAAAGTTTCAGTATCTTTAAAACAGGCTGGTTCATTTTCACAAACCATTAATAGATTAGGAGTTAAGGATGCTACGGAGGGCATAACTGCTTTTTTGCAAAACCCCAAAGAAATACCCAAAATACAAGAATTTATATATAGTAAAAGCCCACAAATGAAATATCGCAGGGAAAACTATGATAGGGAATTGCGTGATCTTATACACAAAAATTTAGGACAAAAGGGAAAATTCGCATTAGATAAGCACAAATTTTTATTCCATCTCGTTAGTACAGTAGATAAAACAGCAACTCTTCCAACATGGGCAGGGGCTTATGCCAGCGCAAGTAAGAAATACAAGGGGAATGAAAAAGCGATGGTTGAGTATGCCGACATGATTGTGAGAAGAACTCAGCCTACTGGCTCACCTAAAGACTTACCATCTATTATGCGTGGCTCAGAATTTCAAAAACTATTCACAATGTTCTATTCTCATTTTTCCAACGCCTATAATGAATCAGCAAGAACGTATGGGATGTTAAAGCAAGGCAAAATTTCCAAAAGCGATGCGATGGTGTCCTATATGTGGCTTACGGTTGTTCCAGCTCTTTTTGCTGGCGTTGTTTCCGGTAAACTATTAAAAAAAGAACCGGTTAGTAAGAAAGCAGCGACAGTGGGAAAGGAAATAATAGGTTACGGTTCCGCATTGTTTCCAATAGTGGGGAGTATTGTTGGGTCATTAGTAAATAAATATCCATATTCAGCAACACCGGCAGAAGCATTTCCCGAAGCACTCGTGGCATTTGGGCGATCAAAGAGTTTCGGCAAGAAGTTAAAGCACGGGACAAAAGCTGCTGGTTATTTATTTGGTTTACCCACCCCCCAAATTTTAATTACTGGCGAAGGCGCATACGATTTACTTACGGGTGAAACTGGAAATCCCATGAGACTCTTTTTGAGTAAATGGCAACTCGGAGAAGAAGACGGGAAAAAACGAGAATCAATTACTTATGATTTTAATAAAAGTTTAAAAGAAGTAAAGACAAAAAACAAGCCTCACAAAAACCCATTCTTGAGGTAATCCATGTCAATGACATTAGATGAATTAATGGAGCGTGTCAAGTCTCAGGACGAAGGTGTGGTTACAGCTTTCGTCAGGGATGCTTTTCACAAGATGGCAACACTCGGATACACGACTTCTAAAGTAAAGAAATATAACATCATAGACGACAAGGTTCATTACGACTTACCGGATGAAGCCCTGAACATTATCAAGATTTCAGTGCTTTATGCTTCCAACGAAACCGAACTCATCACCACTGCTATAAACCGAACCTTCACGGGCGGGTCTACGGACTGGACGAATACGGATATGTCTTCTTTTGATGACACCACGGACCTGGATGTAGCGAACGATGCCGCAGACCAGAGTTGTTATCTCGACGTAGACGACATCATTACTATTTATCATCGCTACAGATTTACATATGACTGTGATTTAAAAAGCGGAACCTTTGAGCTTCAGACTGTGGACTCAAGCAACAAACTCGGAGACTTTGCGGACGGCACGTCCAACGTAATGGAATTTGAAGCACCGGAAACCAGTGAACTCAAAATAGTAGGAACAGCATCTGCTGGTTCGGCAGAATTTGACAACTTCAGTCTCATGGAAGTCGGATTGAACGAATACAAGAGAGCACGAAGGGCTATCGGGAAATTTACAAATTCATGGTATGACGAGGAGGAAGGCAATTGAGTGACAATTTAAAAACAAAAGCCTGGGCAGCGAGAGTTAAGGGCAGCATCCTGGAGCTTTACGAGCTTGATGCGGATGGAGACCTCGTGCAACCCACTCTGGATGTGACCGACGGGCTGAAGATAGAATACACAACCGGAGATAAGGTCTTTGTCGATTCGTCTGGATTCGACGACAACACCTCTCCGACTCCATCGAGTTATCTGAATTGCCGTGACTCGGAAGCACAGGCGGTTGTGGCTTTTGTAAAGGCCAGACTTGCCGAGGATCAATTTGATAAAACGGGGGAACCGAAGTTCCTTCAAACTAAAGAATTTTGGGATAGGGATTTTCTGGAAAAACTTACGGAAGCGTCCGATGCAATATCACCGCCTCCGAAAGTTGCTGTTTCTCAATATCCCTTTGCGTTCACGAAAAGTTAGGAGAACACAATGAAAAAGTTTTTAACAATCGCAATTCTCATGCTGGCAGGTTCTCTGTTCGCCCAAGCAGAGGGTGAACGGATTACGTTTAAATCCATCAGACCGCAATTTACAAGTGTAACAATGGATTCTGCTACCGAGAAGGTAGTCTACGTGGCCTTTCCTACAACCAGGTGGGATCAGGTCACTATCGACACCGTAGCCCTGACCACTGCCTCACCAGCTTACCAGAGACAGCAGGTTCTCGCAACCGGTGATGTGTACATCCAGATTCTTCCAGAGGTTCACAACACGGAAGAAAGCGACTCTCTGTACGCATGGATCAAACCTTACGGGTATTTCTATGAAAAGGAAGCGTGGTATGAGTCTGAAGACCTTACCTATCTGGTCTTTGACACACCCGGAGTCTATGCACAGGCCGGAGTGGATTATCTCGACTGGACTGCCGGAGAAGCCTACGGGGTTTCGCTCTCGAATGAACTATGGGCAACCGGTGGATTTACAATTCATTTCAACCAAAAAACCTACGATAACGCAGGGGCAGATACTAAAATCTACGTCGCTGTGTGGATAGTGAGGTAACGCATGAAAAAGAAATTACTTATAGGACTCATGCTTCTGTTTGCCGGAACCGCTCTGGCGCAGGGGCAGTTCGGGTTAGGCTTTAAGAAGTCCCGATTAAGAATGGCTCAGATTTATTCTGACTCGCTTTTTACCATTACCCTTCGTGCCGACACCCTTCGTGGGTGGAATCAGGATACGGTATATGTAAACAGCAGGCTGGTTCTCAACGAAGGAATAACTATTCGTCAGACCGTGGACAATGAGTTCATGGTTACATCGGACGGAGATACTATCAGGCTTAACGCTTATCACGCTCTGAAAACTTTTCAGATTGAGGTAGGTGATGTGGATCAGGCATGGATAGACTCTACCGGAATAGCCTATTTTCTAAGTAAGGTCGGTATAGCCACCACTACACCGGATTACGAGCTTGAGGTCTTAGATGAGGCGTCTGATGCGGCCATAGGTATTACAGCCTATCACGATACGGAGGCGACCACTCCTATAGTTATCCTTGGAAAGGGGGAAGGCACAGAAGCCTCCCACGGTACGCCCGTGGATGACAATGCTGTTCTTGGTACGATCTCTTTCAGGGGATATGATACGGACGGCTGGATTGAAGGTGCGAGGATTCAGGGCATAGCCAATGGCACACCTGCTGATGGTGTGATGCCCACAGACCTTGAGTTTTACACTAATACCGGAGGTGCATCTGCAACCCTTGTCTGGACAATAGAGGAAGATGGAGACCTCACTTCCAATCTTGCTACGGGTATATTGATGTTCGCAGGGGCAACGGCTAATAAAATCCTCTGTGATGCAGACGCTCTCACTTTTGGTGGTGTGAATGGTGCGTCCAATAATGAAGATATAGTATGGAATTTTGAAAGCGTGGCGAATGAAATCTCCGTAAGTTCCAACACGGCTATGGATAATATCGACTTTGCCTCTATAGAACTTCAGACTGATGAGATAGGAACAGACTCAGGCGATCTTTCAGCTACTCCGGTAGGAACGTTTATTGTTAATGCGGACGATGCTTCCGCTGGAACCGCAAAGACCTATATGTCAATCACGGGCACAACCCCTGCCCACGGAGCCAACACACCTACGGATATATTTCTTGACATCTCTCCGACTATCGGGATTCCTACAGTTGCCACCAATACTCATCTCGTCGACCTGACCTTCACTTCTCCGGCGTATGCAACGGCGGTAACCTCCAATATGAGGGGAATTTATTTCGCACCCACTATCGGTGACGCTTCTGCCGGAACCAATGCTGTTGCGGTGATGGACATTGCCGCCATAACGGGTGATGCTCAGGTCTCGACTTACGGCTTGAGAATGGGAGCCATGACCGGAACCGCCGCTACCGAGAACGCTATTGAAATCGGAGCTGGATGGGATTACGGGCTTTCCTCAAAAAGTGTAGGCACTTTCGGTTCGTGGGGTTATACCGGTGAACACATAGCCCTCTCTGACGGTTCTTCGAATACCAATGCCGGACTTGGAGAATATTTTGAGATTTCAAGTTCTATCTCTGCCGGTAAGACAATGGCGGCAGAATACTCACGATTGATGGTCAGAACGGCACAGACAAATCAAAGCACTTTGGTTGGAACAGAAAGTCAGTTTAGACTCTACGGTGTGAGTCTCGCAGATGGTGTACATGCTGGTTTGTGGGCATACGCCGAACAATCCGGCACTTCTGTATTGAGTGGCGGTGGAACGTTTGATGCTATTTCTGCAACCGTAGAATCTGCGTCTGGATTTGAAACCGGAGCCACAGAACATGTGACTGGAATTACACTTGACTCTTCTATCAATGGCAGCGCCACAATTAATGCCAGTACAAACTTCTCCGCTGTTTATATCAAGTCAAATGGTAAAGACTGGTACAACGGTATCAAGATTACCGGTGTAGCAAACGACCTTTTGCTACGCAACGGAGCAACCATTGACAATACCTCTGCCGATCTTTTGACTATTACTGAGGCTTCTACAGATTTTGCTGGTGGGGTGAACATAACCGGTGACTTAGCCGTGGGCGACACGTTGTTGGTTATGGACGCTACCGATGCAGACACGGTTTCGTTTTCACATGACAACACAGACCTTAACATCACACCCGACGGAGGCACAACTGCAATCAATATTCGTGACAACACGAATGCGAGGGATGCAGTCGAAATACTGACAAGTGGCACAGCACCTAAGATAACCTTACGAAATAGCAGTGACAAAGTTGGTTTTATACAAATGGCTACTGGGGAATTTGTTATCGAATCAAGCGATGAAGACCTTGAATTAAGATGTGATGTTGCAAATGGAAAGATTATTCTTGGTTCGGATGTGGATCACTCCTCAAATAATCTTGTGGAAGTGACATTTCCAAGTGATGCTGACGAACTTACTTCATCAAGCGCAGAACAGGCCATGCTTTATATCGGAAGCCGTGTCAACCAAACCGGTACAGCTAATTCCGTCGATCTCCTTATTGACCGCCTCGAAGACGACGCAGTCGCATCCGGTCAGGACTATCTAATCTCAGCCAGACTGCTTGGAGAACACTTGTTTGATATTGAAACCGACGGTGATGTCATAACCACCAAGACTGTAGGTGGGGCTATTGTCAACACAACTTCTATCGGCGAGCTTCAGTTCTTTGGAAATGACGACACTGGAAGTGCAGACGAAATCGCAGGACAGATCGAAGTCATCGGCACGGGAACTTGGACAGACGGTGCTGAAGATGCCAAGATGGTGCTGAATGTCGCTGACAACGGTACGCTCAATGCTAACCAGCTCGTCCTCAACACTGACGGCACAGTTGACTTCGGTGGTGGGATCGGTTTCCCAGATGATGTCGTCTTAGCTCTTGGAACTGGTGATGACGTAAAATTTAAGTGGGACACCAATGGCGCAGGCGACGACCTCTTTGTTTCTCTACATGACAAGGCAGACGCAAACGCTTCAGTTGCTTGGTGGTTAGCTCAGGACTTAGACCCTGACGCCATGACAGACCACGCGGATTATCTCAGCCCGACCCTAATCATGGTCAACGATGAAGCCGCAGATGCCAACGACTACTCTGCTGTGGTT
>Ga0180438_10002202_pt1 | contig 32576 bp, 16 predicted proteins | sample SS_ome_12_FD_132455 | JGI IMG/M metagenome (GOLD analysis project Ga0180438, IMG submission 132455) | Hypersaline lake sediment archaeal communities from the Salton Sea, California, USA - SS_3_D_2 metaG | ecosystem: Environmental > Aquatic > Non-marine Saline and Alkaline > Hypersaline >... | reverse complement strand
GTGGTGTCGGATTTGGTGGAGTGAAGATATTACTACTGAATATGACTTCTGGACCCAAGACCTAGAGGACAAAGTGAAATCGCTTAACCTAACAATTCCCTCTGATGTTGAAGCACTCAATGTGTATCTTAGAGATTGCATATGGGACCCAATCAATCTACTCTTCTTCCCATATCAACACCAACCAGCAAAATATGTTGCTTCAGGAACTCTAAGAGGTCTAGTATTTTGCATGGATGTCGCGAATGGAACTTCAGTTGAGAGTCTGGAGTGGGTGACTAATGCCGAGAAGCAGAGATTCCATTTAGAAGAGCTTTATCCATTTATCCCATGGACAGTCGAAATTGAGTTTCTCGATATTGCGAATGAACCAGAGTGGGAGTCCCTATTCTGGACCTATGCCAAAATAGAACCAGATGGAACAACAGTCGCCAATGGCTCAGAGATGTTTTACGCGATATTTAATGAGATGCGACCCCATTATGTACAAAGTGATATCAACATCAATGTGTTTGGAGTGGTTTTCATCAAGCAGCAGATGGTTATGTATACTCAGGGAGGAACATATACTGGACTAGGAGGGAATGGACAGACTGTTATCTGGAAGTCTTGGGAGCGCTATTACCGCCCTGACGGTGTCACACCCAAAGATGGAATATCAGCAATTCAGCTGCACGAAACCATGCATGCGATTGGGTTCCACCATACATGGCAAGATGAGCACTACTCAAGTGACTTCTCATATGGTCCAATGGGTTACTTCGCATATCACAACGGTACAGCAGCCTATGATAAGAACTGGGTTCAGGGGACGTATCTCGACCAGATGGAGGCTATCCTCTGGGACAATTTTGTTACCAATCAAGCGAATCTGGGAATGGATGAACGCCCTGAAACCTACTATGCTGAGGACAAAGCCATTACAGCATTTCAGTATGCAAGAATTAACTACAATGAGATGAACTGGCTTGCTGCATTTGAAGCACTCAAAGATGCTAGGGATTGGACAAGGCGGATGAGATATTCAGCCCTCGATGAAACACCTCCAGTGATTGAAGCATGGGGTACAATACCTACGGACATTGAATCGGAAGCGTTTACCTACTGGACTCGAGTGACTGATCATTATTCTGGTGTTGAAAATGTTACACTGTTTCTCCAGGTCGACGAGGGTATGATTCAGAGTTATCCTTTGAATCTGTATAGTGGCAATTGGACCACATCAGTGCCAACTCAAGGGCATGCATATAACCTCACGATGTGGGTAGTTGCGTGGGACTGGGGTATGAACATGGTAGTTGGTGGAAGAATTACTGATCTCGGAGATGTTGGAGGAATCCCACCAGACTTTCTTTTGACAATTGTAGTTATGGTTAGTGTTGCATCGGTTGTTATTGTCGTGGGAATATTTGTGATGCAGCGGAGAGAGTAGGTATTTTCGTATTTTCGGAAAATCGAAAGACCTGACGATTTCTATATGCCACATCTATTCATATAGAGGTAATTCAGTAATCAACCATCCAGTCGACTTAGACGTATACATGCCTATTGAGGAGACCATTCGATGAAGTCAAGGAAGAAGATAGGTTTACTTCTTGTGTTTCTACCTCTGGTTTTGGGTGTGCTTTTGGTGCCTGAGAATCCAATGGCATTTACACAGGAGGCTGCGGATAGCAAAACTGTTGAGCTCTCAAACGGAGAGGTGATTCAGATTGCTCCTGATGAGGTTTTGCAGGAGTATCATCTCTCTGACATTCCAACTCAACAGTCTGGCACTGGTGATCCATTACTGGCGGATGAGTCTGGGATACGCATTGATACGTTTACGGATGAACAGCTGGATTACGTCTCATCGACTCAGACAACCACAACTGTCGACTTATCGGTTCCTCTTGGCAATGGTTGGGAAGGTTATGGTGTGTATACAAACATAACAAGTGTCACTGAGAATAGAAACTGGCTGGAGAATCCTGGACTGGATGACAGCTCACACTGGACATTCTTGACTCATGATGAGCCCTCTACTTTTGGTCCCAGTTATACAAACGGATTGTCTTCTACCTGGAGTGCAAACGGTCACGGCACGGGGAATGGCGCTGCAGTCTTTGGACTTGATACAGGATATGAGTACGATGCTGGTGGAGGGTTGTATGGTTGGTGGTACGATGTTGGCGACAAGGCATACATGGTTCAAAATCTAACAATTAACCGTGGTGAGGTTTCATCAATTGGTATTTCCCTCGACTATTGGGGTGATATTGCGTGGAGTATCATGACTGGATTCTGTGAGCTCTTTGTATCAGTAGGGGACCCAGATAATGGAGGAACCTATCTTTGGCGTCTGGCCTACGATGCCTTCCAAGATGATCGCATCTGGTATTCAACAGGTTACATTGAGATTGATGCATCCTTCTTGACATTGCCTAACGTGTCAATTTGGGTTGGGCTAAGAAACACAGCACTTGAGTGGTGGAGACCCGATTATAGTCCAGAAGGAAGAGTGGACAATGTTGTCATCTATATAACTGCAAAGGCAACACCTGAGGATGTCAATCTGCAGATGAATGGGATTGATGTGGATAATGTCCTTCAAGGTTCAGTACCTATATTTGGATTGGGTACTGCAAGTTATGCCCCAACTATTCCCTGGACCCAAGGTCTAGCATGGGCAAACTTCTCTTGGACTCCATCTCCTAATCCACCCGTTCCAGATCTTGACATTTTTGTGAATCTTGATGTGGATGTCTGGGTGTTTGCTCGGAAATTACAGGCGCCAACGGTTAATGACACAGAACTAATCACACTAGGCGACAACTATCTTGTGAGCAACGCAACATCAGTGAGCTGGGAGACAAACTACTATGTGTCTGTACCCAGCGGCTATCGAGACTTTTTCTTCTTTAATGTGACTCTGCCTTTGAATCGAGACATCACATTTGTTTCTGAGCCATTCCATAGATACACCAATCTTACAAGCGGATGGTCTCTAGGTGATCCAGGAGATGGCGTGGTCAATGTCTCTGTGTATGAAATAGGCCTACCTGATCCGAATGGTTTCTGGATGCTGAGGGGAACCTCGCCAAATATGATTACTAGTCTCCAAGTATGGGATGACAATCTTAGTCAGTGGGTACAGACTAGGACATTTAGAGCGAATGAAGACACAAGATTTCGTGCAGTGCTACCAACTGCATACCAAGGTGACCAAGTCACATTCACTATCTATGATGCAGATGGTGTAGTATGGGATACACTGACAGGAACTGTTGATAGCAGTGGATATGCTGTCACATCGTATGTGAACTTGGATGCTGTTTCTGCTATTGTCGGCAGTTGGGAAGTTCAGGCTTTCGTGGACGACTCAAATTCTGGAACGGAAGTCCACAATATTGGCTATTACGCTCGTGGCTTTGAAATTGATCACTCAACCCAGATGTCGGTGAAATATCCTGTTCAAGGTAGAACAAGCTGGAGCTACAATGTAACCTATGGAAACCTAGTCTTCCTACAGTTTCGTGTCAACGACTCAGACAACGGAGACCTCCTTCCAGCCGGTGTAATGTCATATTCTGGCGGGTTTGGCTCAGGTTCAGTGAATGACATGGGTACCGGTGAATACAGTGTGACGCTCAATACAGGTACATTGCCCTCAAATGGACAATATTCTGTCAACTTGTTTTGGAGCAAGTCAAACTACGATTCGTTATACAGAACTTTCACAGTGAACGTGATCTATCAAACCGATCTATACTCTTCAGATGCCCCAGGGATTAATGTCCCAAGCGGATATGATGCTGAACTACACATCTATTTTGAGGACATGCTCTCACAACCTGTGACTTCGGCTAATATCTTCTGCAATTGGTCGCACGGTTACAGCGTAGTCGAAGAATCGCCTGGGAACTACCTACTAAGTCTTGACACTACAGGTGTTTCCTTGGATGTGTATCCAGTCGAGATTAGCTCTTCGAAGGACTATTTCCAGTCAAGATCTATCATTCTTTCTGTCAACGTAAGGGAACTCCACACATCAGCTATTCCATCATCGAGCTTGCTATCCCTCCCTGTTGGTTATACGACTTCCTTCACTATTACTTATCGTGATACAGACTTGAAAGCTCCAATCTCTGGTGCTGCAAGTGCAATCAGTTGTAACTGGTCAGATATTCACGAAAGTGGCGACCAAAACTATACAGTCACTGAGACTGCCACACCAGGTGTTTATCGGGTGGTTATCTACTCAATGGATGATGACACTCTTGATTCTTATGATGTTGTATTCAATGTTCAGAAATATGGAGCTCAGAACCACACCTTCGTTGTGACAGTAGAGCTGAGAACGCACCTTACATCACTCTATCTCAACAATGCAGTTGACCCGACTCCTTACACCGGCAACATTACTGTGAATCTTGTATACTACGATGTTGATGCAGGCACAGGTATTATCAACGGAACAACGCTTGGTGGCTATGTTGAGCTAATCATCACAAGCCCAACTCTCCCCTCTCCAACATTCTATGTATCAAGCATCTCTCCAGGAGGTCTTTATGCGATTGAGATTCCAGCATATCAATGGGGTGACATAGGAACTGCAAATCTTGATATCACTATGAACTGGATTGGTGTAAATCTGAAATATTCAAATCTCTCTCTCTCAACGATGGTGCGAATCACTGCCGCTCCAACAGATATCTTCATTGGAGAGAGTCCGATTGATACTGCATATGGAGAGGATGTTTCATTTAGCATCATATACTTCGATGTTGCTGCGGACACCGGTGTAGTAAATGGAACAGGACCCTTCGCTGGTAACCTTCACATCTATATTGATGTCCTGACCCAAGATGAAACCTTAACACAAGCGGACATGATTATTCTTGAGATCGATTTTGCAACTCGTCCCGGTGAGTACAGAATCACCTTTGACACTGACTTGTTGTCAGGACTAGGCGAGTGCGAACTCAGGGTTTGGTTCAACTGGACGAGTGGACAACTACCATACTACCAGAATAAGGTGATTGTAGTCACAGTGTCTGCGAGCAATCGACTGACAACTGTTGACTGGAATCCACTTCCATTAACACCTTATGATGAAATGGTCAATCTGACTCTGGTCTACCGTGACTCCTTGAACGGCCTACCGATCATAAATAGCAGTCAATTATCAATAACGGTACCTGGATATCCCTTCAGTATCTACTATGATGGTGATGTAACTGGAATCTTCATCATCGAGGTCGACACCTCCGTGTTTACTCCCGGAAGTCACACTTTCACTGTAAATGTTCAGTGGTCAGGATCTCCATTCTATCAAAACCGAACTGGTGTTGTAATTCGTATAAGTGTGCGAGAAAGGTACACTTCATTGACTCATGGCACATATTCGCCAGTTCAGTATGGTCGGACTTTGCACCTGAACTTCACTTACAGAGATCTGGATGATTATTCAACTGAAAACATGGACGGTGGCACTCTGACCCTGCAACTGTCACTCTTTGGCTATTACACAGTTGATGACATCGGCAATGGTATTTACACGCTCCATCTTGACACATCTGCTTTTGGAGCCTTAGGGACCTTCACTGTTAATGTCTACATCCAATATAATGGGGCTAGATACTGTGTTGACGCAACTGATCTATTCTATCTTTCAGTTACTGCGCGAAGAACACAACTCACAAGCGATTTGCCAGATTTAGCACCCTATCTCACATTGGCTAACATCACAGTACACTATTCCGATGATAGTTCAGGTGCTGGAATTTCTGGAGCTCAAGTCAGCGCCTTCTGTTCTTCAGCATCAACTCCTTTGCAACTAGATGTGAATTATTGGGTAAATGACAACCTGGATGGCTCCTATACTATAAGCATTAGTACCGTTGCACTTGGGAATTTTGGACCCTATACTATTGTCATTACTGTATCTTGGACCGCTGGTGAACCATTCTATCAGACTAGAGTTCGTAATGTTGATATTGAGGTCTCTCGGCGTCCAGCAAGCATCACAGTAACGAAATCACCTCTCAATACACCTTTCCTGTCAAATGTTACTTTTGAAGTGTCAATAATTGATGGCTTGACTGACGTGGGCATCAACGTTGGTAAATCCAACTTTATCCTTACTCACAATGGTGGTACAGCAATAACCAACAATCAGTACTCAATTACTGGTTCAAATGGAGTGTATACAATCTCTCTGAACTCACTCGTTCTCTCATCAGAACTAGAGGATGATTATCCAATATCAGTGAAGTTTGTTTGGGGTGATAGTGTTCCATTCTACTCAAACTCCACAACATCAACAGAGGTCACTATAATAGCTAGATTCACACAAGGACGAGTTCTGCAAACACCTCCAGGATTCTACTACTTCAATATTAGCGCAATCCTAGAGTTTAGTGACTATCTGACTGGAACGGCTGTTTCAGGTGCGACAATGACCATTCGTTGTTTGAATACGACCAGTTTCACCCATTGGGAGATTGATAATCTAGATGGAACATATACTGCGTTAATTAACTCGACCAGTTTGACTGGACTAGGACGTTATTACTTTGAGGCTAATTTCACATGGATTGGGAGTCCCTTCTATCAAAATGTTACAGGAGTACGATTCAGCATCACCGTGAATCCGGTTTCTACATCGCTGTCCTTTGTCCTACCAGAAGGTGTCACTTATTACCTCGGAGATGTTGTTTATGCAAACATCACCTACACAGCCATCCGTTTTGGGACCGGCATAACAGGTGCTACAGTGACTACTGATTGGGAAACACTCTACAGCACCAACTACACCATCACAGTAATAGCTGCTGGTGTTTATCAGATGGCTATCAACACCTCTGGCCTCAATGCTCAGGTCTACCGCTTTACAGTCAATGCGTCAAAGTTCTACCATCTGAGTCAGTCAATATCTGCTGATATTCTTCTTGCAGCAATACCAGTTGAGATTGAACTTAGTTTCTTGCCGACCAATCCATCTTGGGGTGACTTGGTCCAACTACAAGCAAATGTGACAAATCTTCTGACAGATCAACCTGTCATTGGTGCTTATGTGAACCTTACATTAGGCACAGTGAGCTGTGATATGATAGAGTGGGCTGATGGTTTGTACAATTGCACAATAAATACCCTGTTAGTCACATCTGGAGAGTATACCATCATTGTTCAGTCGACATTATTAAACTATGAATCTCGAGTGAGAGACTTCCAAATCAGGATTGATAAAATAGGATCAAAGATAATCGCTTCATTAGATCCCCAATCAGCGGTCAATGGACAGACTGTCACCATTGAGGTTGATTATCTCGTCTACTCCAACAGCTCTCCAATAGAGAGCATTGGATATGTTACATATAGTTGGGTTGGTGGATCTGGTGTACTCGCATGGTCTGCCATTGATGGAAAATACATTGTTGAGTTCCTAGTAAGTGGAGCTTCGGTAGGAACTCATCAAATTCTTATTCAGGCATCATCTGCTAATTACAAGAGCGTCAGTTATCAGCTAACCATAGAGATCACAGAGATAGCAACACAACTCGTTCCAATTTCTTCAAGTGTGGTCACTGTGAATTTCAAGGACATAGCAAACATCACCGTCTTCCTGAACAATACAGATCTAAATCTCCCTGTGGTTGGTGCATCCATCTCCTTTGGAGTTGGTCCCATTGTGGGCGATCTTGTTGAGTTGGGTATGCCTGGATACTACAGTGCATATATAGACACATCTTTCCTGAGTGTGCAAGAATGGACTGTTTCAATCTCGAGTGTTAAGGATGGATACTCACCATCGGTCTTGCAATTCACACTGACTGTTGAAACTATCGAAACAAGCATTATGCTCTATAATACTCCAGGTACACTCTCAGGGTATTATGGAGAAATGGTCACTTTCTACTTCATCTACACGGATACACATGCAGATGAGGGCATTCTTGGAGCAGTCACAAATTACACACTAGAACATATCCGTGGTTCACTTGTCGACCTTGGAAATGGTACATACTCTCTTACTTTGAACACTTCACTTGTGTCTGCTGGGCGTGTGCCTCATGATATCACAGTATCCTTCAGAAAGGACAACTATGATTTTGCATATGGCTTGGTCAAGCTCTTGGTAAATCCAATACCTACCGAAATAATCGGTACTCTATCAGCTGAGTTTGCTGTGTATGACGATTATAGCATGATTTTCAACTTCAGAGATACATTACACGGAGGATGGATCACTGATGCGTATGCAACTGTGCAATGGGAGTTCGGAAACGCAATCCTAACAAACCTACACAATGGGTCATATCTCTTTGGTCCAACCGAGGCTAATCTCTCTTCCTCACTTCAGGACCGACTCAACCCATACGCACTTAGACTGGCCATCTCTCGTGGCAACTATTCTCGTACCGTTATTGATGTGCAGCTAACAATTCGAGAGATCGCTACAACTGTCTACTGGGATCCCTTGCCCGCCATAATTCAAGTTGGAGACCTAATCCTCGTGAACTTCACGTATTGGGATATTGACCATAATCTTCCAATTCTAGATGCGGACCTTACTATTTTCACAACTAGTAGTCTTCCAACTGACCCCGGTCTGGTGAGGGAAGAAGAGTATGATGTCGACCATGGGGATGGAACTTATACGCTAGCCTTTAGTGCTCCTAATCTGGCATACTATTCACTTAGAATTGATGTTGACAAAGTAGACTATGCACTGTTCCCTATTGAATTTGATATTTACACTGAACTAAGTGAAGGACAAAAAGCTCTGGTCGCGGGCTTTCAATATGGGACTATGGCACTACTGGGTATTGCAGCACTAGCTGCTCTATACTTCAGAGTCTTGTCGGTACCTCGGTTACTAAGAATAATTCGAAGGATGATTGCCGCTCTAAGTAGAGGTCGGATACCAAAACCCGCAGATGTACCTGTTCGTCGCGAGATGCTCCTGCTCATGATGAACGAGGATCTGAAAAGAGTAGGAATTCAGAAGTCTCTTGATGACATCGCACTGTCCACGGTCGATGTGACTGTCATGGATGTTGAAGAACTCCTCGAGGACCTTGCTAGAGTCGTGGGATTGACTCCTGCTGATATCGATACCCTGCGTCAAGACCTCGACAAGATGCGACCCAGTGAGAGAGCTGGGTTCATCAATGAGGTGCTCAGGCAGGAGCGATCCAGACGTGCACGCGAGCTTGCAGAAGCTGAGCGTGTCGTGGAGGAAGGAGTTCCTGCTGGTGTTGAAGAGGAGCACCTTTCAGAGGAGGAGCTATTGCATCTTAAGGAGCGTCTCTTGAAGATGGGCATTGAGGAAACAGAGGCGGACCTAATGATTGAGCAAGCGAGGAATCTGTCGCGTGCTGAGATTGATGCACTTCTTAGTGAAATAGGAGGTCCAGAAGAATGAAGAACACTCGACGAATAATTCCACTGGCACTCTTTCTAGTGCTCATGTTAGCACCTGTATTCATCACTCCAGAAGTCTTCATTCCTCTGCCTTTGCTATCCCATACTGGAGATGCAAATGATGTTGGAACTCGCATTGTTGACATTGGCAATGGTGAGTTTATCGAGCTCGCTCCTAACGAGGTGCTTCAGCGATATGTCTTAACGGAGCAAGGGTGGACCCAATGGAGTAGCTTCAGCTCGCCATTAATTGGTTCTGAGTATGGAAATAGCACCAATATCTTCAATGATAGACAGATGGTCTACATACCTGGTAGTGGAACAACCAATGTACAGGTCAATGTTCCCACAGGAACAGATTGGGAAGCTTACAAAGCACAGGCAATTATCACAAGCCTAACTGAGAATCGGACATGGATTACTAATCCTGGTTTTCAGGGAAGCGCGACTGGTTGGTCGAGTGCGATAAGTAATGTTGGCTCCTATAGCACACCAACGATACTATGGAGAGATGATGGCCATGCTCTCAATGATGACTGCATAGAGGTTGACATCGACTCAAACAGTGGTGGACCAACTTACTACTATGATGCCAATGATAGAGCTGCGTACTCGCAAGCAACATCGGTCACCAGGGGTGCAGTAGTGTGGGCAGGATTGCGACTAGATTTCTGGGCTGATACTCAGGATGACACTCACTATGGGATGACCGGATCCTTCCGAGTCTATGCGAGGATTGAAGGGGTCGAGATTTGGAATATGGTGTTTGAAGCAATCGATGCTGAGGAAACTTGGTACGACTCTGGACTCGTGAGTGTCAGTCCATCAGTCTTTGGACTGCCTGGAGACACAACTATAACCACCGAGGTGGGACTGCTCTCACTGGCAAGTGTTGGCTATGCGCCAAATATACATCCAAGAGCAAGGTTCGATAACATCGAACTATTCTTGAAGACATTGGTCAATCCAACCGAGATTAACCTCCAGATGAATGGGCTTAGCATCAGCAATGGCGCCTCTCGTGGAGCCTGCTCAATCACCCAGACTCCTGGGACTCCTTGGGTCACCAATCCTGTACCATTGACATTCTCATGGACTCCAATACCTTCAACTCCAGATCCAAATAACGAGATACACATAGACTTTGACATCAAGAGCAATATGTTCGCACGGAGATTGGATATTCCAAGTCACTATGAGATTAATCCATCAGCCTATGGTGAAAGATTCATCATTAATAATGGAACATCGACCATGTTTACATCGTACTTCAGGGCCAACATTCCCACAGGTTATGCAAATCGCTACTTCTTCAACGAAACACTACCAAGCAACCGTGATGTCACATTTGTCGCTCAACCGCTTGCACCAACAACCAACCTTACTACAGGTCTTAGTGGTGGAAATACTGGCGATGGATATCTCAATGTGTCAACTTATGACATCACTTCTGAGCCAGGTCGGTATGGCTATTGGCGTATTCTGAGTACCTCACCAAACATAATCTCTGACTTGGAACTCTGGGAGCCAGTAGGTGGAACTTGGGAGCGTAATGTGAACCTTAGGGCTGGTGCCACATCTCGTGTCCGTGTCTATACAGGTGCCCAATTCAATGGTGCAGATGTCAACATTACTCTCTATGAACCTGATGGCTCTGAATGGTTGATCCTCACCGCGACTGTTAATGCTACAGGATATGCGACAACCACAACTTTCACTCTTACTGGTGCCACAGCCCCCGCAGGCGACTGGATGGTTCAAGCAACCACAAATGACATCGGAGTTGGTGGTGACTGGATCTCAAGTGGTTTCTTCAAGAGACCCTTCAAGGTCACCCATTCTTCAGACATTGAGCTTCTCTACCCAAGTGATGCAGTTGGCACAATGTTAACAAATGTCACATTTGGTGACCTACTATTGATTATCTTGCAGGTGTCGGACACTGACAGCCCTCCACTACTTGTACCTGGTGGAACAATGACTTTGGATTGGGTCCTAGGCACAGACGCGTTTGATGACAATGGAAATGGTCAATATACAAAGGTCATTGATACTTCAGAGCTCCCTGGAAAAGGTCAGTATGTGATGGACCTTGATTGGACGCATCCAAGCTTTGATGCCTCAGAAACAGCATTGACAATCAACGTGAACTATGCAGCAACGCTCACCTCTCCAGACTATCCTGGAATCGCAGGACCTGTTAATGATGACCAGACATTCACTGTCGACTTCTCAAATGTCAATGGGACAGGAATCACTGCTGCAACTGTTTGGTGTGACTGGTCAAATCCCTATGTCATGACCCCATTGGGTTCTGGGATCTATGAATTTGAATTGGACACATCAGGTGTTATAATAGGTGAATATCCAGTCACCATTTATGCGACAGGCCCGTTCATAGAACCCCAGAGCATGATCCTGTATGTTGAAGTCCGTGAGATCTACAATTCAATCTCCTATACTTCCAATCAACTATCTATCCCAGTGGGTGAAGCAGAATCCTTCCTGTTCACTTGGACCGACACAGACCATGATATTCCCATAACAGGTTCCGCAGCGTCAATAACATGCAATTGGACTGACTTTCATTCGTCTGGCGACATGAACTATACTGTGATTGAAACTGCAACTCCTGGTGTTTATAATATCACGATTTACACGAAGAATGAAGATCCACTCACTGTGGGTGATGATCTCTACATAGTCACATTTAATGTGATGAAAGGCAACTATCAAAACCATACCTTCGACATTGGAGTTGAGATTCGGAAGCGAAACACACTCTTTGTCCTCGATGAACCAATCTCACAGACACCCTATGGTGATACAATCAATGTCTTGGTGTTTTACCAAGATACAGACTTACGAGTAGGTATTGGTAATGGAACTGGTGAAGTAAGAATTACAGTTTCCTCCCCCGGAGTAGCTAGTTTCGTCTATGTGAGTACTGATTCTGCTTTGGGTATAGGTCATTATAACGTCACTTTCCTTAGTGATCAATGGGGTAGTATTGGTGTCAAGAATTTGACTATTTTCATCGAATGGACTGGATTAGTGGACAAGTTCTATAGTCAAACAATTCATACAACTCTTAGAATAACTGGTACGGATACTGACCTCTTCCTCGAACTTGCTCCAACAGCTACATACTATCAAGGAACTTTCAACTTCACAGCTGTCTATTGGGATGCCATTGGACTGGATAGGATTGACAATAGTACCTCCAATGTTTTTCTCTTGATCTCAGCCCTCGATCTTGGACATTCAGTGACTCAAAGTGACTTCACAATTTATGAGTCTACAACTGTACCTGGAACATATGTATTCCTTCTAGATAGTTCGTTATTCCCCGACACAACTACATTTCGATTCCAACTGGATTTCATGTGGAGAAAAGGAGCGTCACCACTGTATGAGAATCAGACAATGGTCGTATCTTTGATAATCCTGGATAAACCAACATATGTTGACTATGCTCCAGTACCTGCAACACCATATGGTGAATGGGCTGAACTAGTATTCAGTTACATCGATGCTTTGACAAATACTGAGATAGATAATTCTTCTCAGCTCCAAGTTTCGATTAATGAACCAGGTGTTAGTTACACTGTGGCATTTAATGCTTTGAATCATGAGTTCACTGTGATGATTGACACTGCGACTCTACCAGGAATAGGCATTCATATCCTTCATCTCAATGTGACTTGGACTGGTGTGCCATTCTATGCAGCAGTTTCCAGTCACTCGTTCAATGTGAGAGTAATACTCCGTAGTACTCAATTAACTCATCTCTCATTTGCTCCAGGACAATGGGGCAACAATGTCACGATTGAGTTTATCTACACCGACTTGGTTGCTGGTACAACAACAGGAATGACTGGAACCGTCACACTTGATGTTGATCCAAGTAAATACACAGTCATCTCAATGGGGAATGGTCACTACCTTGTCATTCTGAATACAACAGCGTTTGCCTCTGATGGTCTCTATCAGGTAAATGCCTCAATCATCCACACCAATCCGAACTACGCATCAGCAATTGACATCTTTGACTTCTCTATACTCAAGCGCTCAACTCAGATCGGCTATGACAGTCCTGATGCTGCGCCCTATCAGTCGAATGCATCCCTCATAATCACATACATTGATGATAGCACAGGCACAGGTGTGACTGGTGCGACAGTGTCAGTGACTGCAAACGGCACAAGCTCTTTGATCCTCAACACGAATTATTGGGTCACTTACCTTGGATCTGGTCAATACTTGATTGAGGTTGATACCGTTGCTCTAGGTCCTCCAGGTCCGTATCTACTATCCATTTCAGTGACCTTCACTGGTGAGCCATTCTATCTTTCACAATCACTGAATATCATTGCCAGGGTCACAACTCGAATTACCCAGATACTCATCACCCAGACACCTGGTGAGGTGCCATTCCTTGAGAATGTTGTTTTTAGGTTCAAGTATACAGATTTCCTTCTTGGTACAAAGATTGTGATTGACAAAGCTGATATCACACTCTCACACGGTCCATCACAAACAGTCATTGCATCTGGAGACTATGTCCTCACTGAGTACCCAACTTTCTATGAAATCTCTTTTGCGTCAACAATTCTGAATCCCAGTGCACTTGTCACAGGATATGCGATTCAGTTGGCTATTGACACAGGAATTGGTGTACCCTACTATGCTCCACGAGCCACCACAACTCGGGTGACAACGACTGAACGATCAACGCAAATACTCTTTCCACTTGTAGAGGATACTCCCTACTATGACAATATAACCATCGAGCTGAGTTACATAGACTACCTTACAGGCAATGGAATTGATGATGCCTCGTTGGTCATAAGCAGTGTCAATTGGACCATTCCTGAGTATCAACTCATTCGTGATGGAAATGGAGTCTATCGGATTTACATAAACAGCAGTATCTTTGGAAACACTGGGACTGTATTCTTTGATATAACATTGAGCAAGACAGGATCACCGTTCTATGCAGCAAGAACTACCTATGGTGTTCCTGCCTCAGTGAAGGAGATTCAGACATCTCTACTTGCAGAAGCACCTCCAGCTGGTACTACCTCTGTAGGGACACCAATCGAAGTCCTATTGACACTTCGAGACTTCGATCATGATGTGATTTTGCTTGGTGCAACCATAACGAGTAATTGGACCAGTCTCTTTGGAACCGACTATCAATGGGAAGAACTAGGTGATGGTGAGTATAAGATCACCCTCAATACAACAGGCCTCTTGGCAGAGGAGTATATTTTCCAAGTCTGGGCGAGCAAGGCATTCTATGAAACTGCAGTTGCGACAGTATCAGTTCAACCTGGTGCAGCAACTGTTGAGATCTTCTTGGCAAAGACTTCTTACTATGGAAGTTGGAGTGAGATATTAAACATTACATTCCAAGTTAGAGAACCATATTATAACACACCAATAACAGGAATGACAGCAAGTCTCCTCTGGAACGGAGTTGTGTATCCTGTTGCTGAGCTTGGTAATGGATATTATGGCATCCTGCTTGATACCTCTCTTGAAGACTACGGTATCTACACACCTCAATTCACGGTGACAAAACCATTCTATCAACAACGCCAGAAATCGTTCACACTAGTAGTATCTAAAGCAACCGGACAGATCATCCCAGAGTTCTCAGTCTACAATTTCATAACCAACACTACTGGAGGTTTCACTGTCTATCTCAATAATACAGTTACAAACAGCTCAGTTATTGGCGCCACAGTTACCGCTGAATGGAATGGTACTGTATATCCAATGACTCCGACAGGTATGCCTGGATATTACAGTGGAACCGTTGGTGTGACTGGATTTGCAATTGGTCAATATCCAATCACAATACGCTCAACTTCTACGAATCTCATATTTCTTGAAACGGATATTGACATCAATGTAGTACCAATCCCCACCTCTCTTGCTTTAGCAGATGGGAGCATATTGCTAAATGTCTTCTACGGAGATACAATGAGCATTCTTGTGGTCTATAATGATACATACCATGCAGCACTAGTCACTGGTGCTAGTGTGACATATACACTAGGAGGTCTCACTGGTAATTTTACTGAAGAATGGAATGGAACTTACAGCGCTTTGATTGATGTGAGCTCTTTAGCCTCGCAATCATTCTACCTGAGGATTGTTGCCATGAGGGAGGGCTATTCTACAGGTCTCAAGTCTATCATTGTCACAATTCTCCCAATTCCGACCAGCACATCTGTCAATATACCACTTCAGTCTGGATACTATGGCGAGCGGAAGAACTACACCTTCTTCTATTTTGATCAGCAACATAGCTTACCAATCGTTGGTGCGAACGTATTCGCAGCGTGGGATGGTGGAACTCTTCAAGTGATTGATCTTCTCAATGGATCATATCTGGTAATCATGGATATAACCTTGACAACTCCGGGCATCTATGATATTGTGGTGCAGTTTAGTCTCACAAATTACACTGCAAGAACAATCACGTCAAGGATTGAAATCTACGCAACACCCGCAGTGATTCTTGGACCTGATCAAGTTTCAGTGCCGGTGGGTGAGGAAACTCAGATTCTTTATGAGCTCCAGAATCAGCTTGATAATTCGACCATCACTGATGTCATTGGGATAGCATACTCAGAAATACTGGGAGAAACAGAACTTGTGCTTCTACCAAGTGGATTCTATGCATTGGTCATCCCAGGGAATCTTATAGAAGGTACAACAATTATCTTTGATATCGACTTCCTCACGGCGAAGTGTTCAATAGCACCCATCATAGTCGATGTTAATATTAGACTAATACTGACTGAGCTTAGGTATACTAATGATACAGTATATACCTCTCCTGGGTCGACTTTCGAGGTAACCTTGACCTACTACGACCTAGACCATCTGACGGGAATTTCTGGGGCGGATGTAATAGTTACTTATGAGCAGAGTAATATCACATACCTAGAGGACTTTACAGAAGATGTAGCTGGAGTCTATACACTCTACTTCCGTGCAGAACAAGGGAAGACATTCACTGTGCAGATAAGATTCGAGAAGGAGAACTATGTTGTCCAAGAACTGATCCTCACTGTCAAGTCTGACATAAGTCCACAGCAACAGTTCCAGCAACTCCTGACGATTGGAGGAGGGTCAGCTCTGATTTTGATTGCCCTGTTGATTGTTGCCTATGTGCGTGTCTGGAGTGTTCCAAGACAGATACGGGCGATGAACAGGATGATTCGAGCCCTACGAAAAGGAAGGATTCCAAAGCCCCCGAGTGTGCCAAGTAGATTGAGCATCACTATGGGTATCGTGAATGAGGGAACCACTTCTGTTAAGCTGTCCAAAGCCGCAAATGAGATTGTTGAATATCCGATAGAAGCCATAGTACCAGAAGTTAACGAGCTACTTGAAGAGCTTGCAAGTATCACAGGTCTGGGTGAGGCAGAGATTGACGCATTCCGAGCGGACTTAGCAAGAATGAAAGCGAGTGAGCGCCCCGGCTTCTTGAAAGAGGTCATTGACCAGGAGAAGGCTAGACGTGCTGATGTTCTCGCCAAGCCTCCGGAGGCTGAACCAGCTCCAGAGGAAATGCCCCTAGAACAACGACCTGAAGAACTCGATGACCTACGACAGAAGCTCATCAAAAAGGGCATGGCTATTGACGAAATCGATGTCATACTCGAGGAGGCAAAGAGCCTCTCGAAAGCAGATCTTGATGCCCTACTCAGCAGCCTAGGCATTGATTTGGACTAGATACAAAAGCGAACCAGCTGGAATATCTCCAGCTGAGTTCTCTTTTTCCTATCTTGGAGAACAGTTAAGTGAGACTGATTTTCATTCGACAGATATGGACCTCGATGAAAGAATAAAGCTGGTCACCAATGTTGGTGAAGAAGTAGTCACAAAACCTGAGCTGAGAAAGCTCTTGGAGGAAAAAGCCAATCCTATTGCATATGATGGGTTTGAACCATCCGGCTTAGCTCATTTAGCCTTTGGAGTTTTCAGACCACTATTACTAAAGGACCTGATCAAGGCAGGTATCAGATTCAAGATTTGGCTTGCTGATTGGTTCGCTTGGATTAACAACAAGATGGGTGGGGATCTTGAGAAGATCAAGACGACAGGTGAATATTTTATAGAGGTCTGGAAAGCGGCTGGAGTTCCAAGCGACAAGGTCGAGTATCTCTTCGCATCAGACGCGATGGATTCAATCGACTACTGGGCGCGGGTTGTAAGGATAGCAAAAGTAACAACGGTGGCACGAGCGACACGCGCACTAACGATTATGGGAAGAAGAGAGGGGGAGATGTCAGAGGTCGCTCAGTATTTCTACCCAGTCATGCAGGTGTCTGATATTTTTCATCTTGAAGCAGACATAACGCAACTTGGTATGGATCAGAGAAGAGCAAACATACTTGCTAGAGAGGTAGGTCCAAAATTGGGATTCTGGAAACCGGTTGTTGTGAGTCACCATATGTTGATCAATCTTGAAGGATCAATAGAGCCTGAAGGACTTGATGATGTTGGTCGCGACTTACATATGATTGAAACTAAGATGAGCAAGAGCAAGCCATCATCCAGTATCTTCATTCATGATTCTGAAGAAGAAATCCGTTCAAAGATATTGGCCGCTTACTGCCCTCCCAAGGAGGTAAAAGGCAATCCATTACTTGATTATGCAAAACATTTGGTGTTCAGATCTTTTGATAGCATGCATGTGGAGAGAAAACCCAAGTTTGGTGGAGACTTGGAATTTCAGAGCTATAAGGAATTAGAGAAGAGCTATATCAAAGGAGCCCTTCACCCTTTGGATTTGAAGAACGCGATGATTCTTTATATTGATAGGATGGTGAAACCACTTCGGGACCATTTCGAGAAGAAAAAGAGTGCACGAGAAATGCTGGAGCTTATTAAGAGCTACCAAGTTACTCGTTAGCATCTCTATGTCTTCGATTGCGTCGTGTTAATACCCCAAGAGCTACGAATCCTACAATCACACTGAACCATAGTGTCACAACACGTATCAGAATTGTGGCTGCGCTTGCCAGGTTTGCTGCTATTCCTAATAGGAATGTGATTAGAGCAACCGAAGTGATTTCATATGTGCCAACACCACCTGGTAGGAATGAAATAGCACCAATTATGGATGCTGTTGCATGTACAAATGTGGCTTGAAGTAATAGAATAAGTGATGGCAAAGTAAATGTCGGTAGAACAGCCCCAGATAGTAGGCTGAGTAACAACCAGAGTTCAAGACATTCCATGAACCATCCTGGAATACTTACAATTGTGCTTAAAACAAGGGGTCTAGGACCAAGAGTCTGTATCATGGTATATTCGATATCCTCAACGCTCCCCTGAAACCGTTTGAGAGGACCAAATGATGTGAATCGCTTGAGTATCTTCCGATAGAATGTCTTCTGACTCAATACCAGGGCGGCAACAAGTACCACTCCCCCTAACATGACAACTGTGAGAAGCTGATCCCCAGTATTGACACCAATACCAAATCCAATCATTGCTAAAATCACAAGTGCGAGAAGATCTGTGACGCGTTCTGATACAACAACTGGAACAGTTTTTGCAACTGGCGTACCATTGATATCTCTGATGAAGTATCCCTTGATAGCCTCACCAATCTTTCCAGGTGTTGTTGTGAGTGTAAAGCCAGCAAGAAAGACACTGAAACTGTCTCTGTGTGAAAGATCAACTTCTATCTGTTTCAAGTAGTATTGCCACTTCACATATCGGATGATATAGTTCAAGAATGAGAGTGCCATCATGGCTGGCAGAACCCACCACCAGGGAATAGACGCAAGAGCGGCAGCAACCGCATCAAGTTGACCATAGAGACCCACAGCTGCAAAAACAACAACACTTACAATAACAAACGCAATGACCTTCTGAGCGCTTATCAAAGAACCCTCTGTAGTGTTAGCCGACTCTTCACCAGCTGTCATATGCAATCCTCCTCACTCTTTGCCAAAGCATTGTTGGGATGTGTAGAAGGAATATCGAAGGATAACCGGTTATCTGAGTTCGCCCTTTCTTCAATTCCTCATAGATATCATCTGCGGTTTCAATGTCCTGTAGCCATGTTTTTGCATGGCCAATCTCCCAGGAGGTATGCCCATCACTTCCCGCGGTCATTGGTTTGCTAAGTCGTCTTGCCAGTCTTTGTGCTCTTTCATTAAAATAAGGAATGATGCACCTTGAGTTGATCCCTTCAATGAGGTCAACATGTTTCATTATCAATACATCGGGAAGTCCATGCCTGATTGCGGTTTCCTTACGAATAGGGTCTCTAGGATGGGGAAGAACCACTAGACCATTGCTATCATGGATGTCCTCAGAGATCTCTTCAAACGACCTGTTCTCTATATGCTTAGTTATGAAAAGCCCAATAACCTCACCATAATCTGTGGATTTATACTCGCAGCCTGGAATGATGAATCTACCATCCTGTTGTATGACCTTGAGAGTTGCAGCACGCCAGTGCTCTGTTGGAGCGACTCCTTTGAGGTCCTTTTTCTTCATGAGTTTGAAGAGCCTATAGGGGTTCTGCATACCGTCCTTTGAGTGAATCGTATGCATGTGCAAATCAAAAGCAGACATTCTGGAACTCAAAGTGTTCACCCTATGGTGGAATGATTGGTGGGAAGAGTGGTGGGAAGAGATTGAAGAAGTATTCATAGATGCCTGCATAGAAGAAGAGTGTGATTATTAGCGTGATGAAGAACAATACACCTCCAATGAGTATGCCCTTATCCTTAATGGCTAGATGTGGTTTTCTCCCCACATCGCTTCCAGCGTATACAAGATGGACATACCTCAGAACTATACCAGCCACTATTGGTACGGTCATTATGACCGGCTGCGTTTCCAGAGTCGCTTGATAGTTCTGATAGCAGTAGAAAGCATAGAAGAGAACCACCCAAGTGGCTGACATGGCTATTCCTTGATCCAACATTGTTTTGGTATATTGAGCGAATACAGGCTTGTGGAGTGCAGCATCCTTTCCAAGGAGTTGAAGCTCGTTCATGCGTTTTCCAAATCCCAATACTAATGCAACGAAGAAGACTCCAATCACCAACCATGATGTGAATGGTTGGTCAATGAGGAATGTACCCGCAATTGCTCGAATGATGAAACCCACTGCAATCACACAGACATCGATAATGGCATAGTTTCTCAATTTCCAATTATACAACTGACTATTGATGATATAGATGAATATCATGAGAAGAAAAGCTGCATCTTGTAACCAAGCAAGAATAAGACCCCCTGCCATCAGAATTGTTGCTAATATCAAAGCATTGGACCTTGATGCTTGGCCTGAAGGTAGCGGTCGGTTTCGTTTCTCTGGGTGGGCTGCATCCTTCTCCTCATCTACAATGTCATTGAAGATATATCCTGCACTCGATACTGCACATAAGATCCCAAATCCAAATAGCAAGACAGGCATACTGATTATCACGAAATCGAGCCACGCTTCGAAGCTCTGTAGCCTACCAAACACAACTGGAAGAAAGACAAGCACATTTTTGTACCACTGGTGTGGTCGCATTAATTTCAGATACTCATAGAATCCCATTGACGCAGTCTCCTAGCAACCTTTCATTCTGAATATGATCTCCAGAGTTTACCCCACTCGGTTTCTTCGAGGAACCATTTCACCCACTTCTTGCCCTTTAGTGGAAGCCAAATACCATCGTGGTATAATCCTGAGAGCTGGGTGGGCAACCACATCAAGGGGGACCGAAACAAGAATGTTTCCATTCCTGGAAATCTCAGGAAACCTCTATTCCACGCAATAACAGGACTCTTTCCAGGACTAAGATTGAAATCAGGGAGGTCCTCCCATGATTCAAAATCACCTGCAATCTCAATCCTTTCTGGATTTGATTCTCCCAAGCCAAGTTCAGTGGCAATCTCTAGTTTTCGGACCAAGCACTGTTCAATACCCATCAATCTCGTTTGGACAGTATCTGCAGCCACCATGTCAGCGGTAGCAATGAGAATGTTGCCAATCTTGGGGATCATTGTTCTTGGTCCTGCACCATCACCCATTACTGTACCATCAGTCAACACAAACTCAGAATGAGATATTGTTTGTTGCATGAGAAGGAGGTCAACAAGGATTTCGTGTATCTTTAGGTGTGCAAGATGCCTGTTCTTTGTGAGGTATAAACCGAAGGAGTCCTTCATTGCACCAGTCATTTGAGTGTGACCGTGCGTTTTCACAGTGGGCAGATGGATTATGTTTGTACCAAAGATTTCCTTAGGTGCAATAGTTTCTCCAAAGATCTCCTCCATGACCAGAGTTTTTCGTGGCAAGTCAACATTGACATATGTTGCCTTAATGAGAGGGAGGAACTTGATCTTGTGTTTCTTCATCACCGGATACCAGTTGTTGTTCTTCACACCAGCATAGATGTTTGTAACAACCGTTTCATTTTCCACAGCAGTTATAGTCCTATTGTCAAACCCATCGGAAATCAGTTTCTTGAGAAGTCCATCAAAGATGTATGGATTAGTGGAGCATGCAGGATATAATTTGCTCCATGAGAGATTCAACTTGATAGTTGTAGCCACATCTTTTGACACATACTTATCATAGTCAGCAAGATCCATTGCTCTTGCAATGTCCTCATCGATTGTCTTGGGTGTGGTCTTGACAACAGCAACTTTTGACATGATTCCTCGTCTCACGATTATATGTGCTACCGGCGGACTGATGAGCCTTATGAAGTTGCCTTTAGAACGGCTATTAAAAAATTAAAGCATAGTTATGCAGTTGCCTCAGAGAGGGACGGACTCAATGTTGAGTTCTCCGCCCAGCCGAATCACCTTAGGAGATACTACTCCATGATATGAAGCGCTAAATACACTAAACAGTCGACCATTGAAGAATGTCCTTATACCCTCTGGAAACACCTCATGCGCTCGAAAAATCAGCTTCACATTGAGATTTGTCAGAAACTCTTCAAAGGCTATACTCCCAAATGATCGGACTCTCATGCCTCGAGAGTTGGCTGCAAATCTAAAGTCAGCATCTTTAGGGTCATTCCATGCCATCTGGAAGAGGATGTCATCTGGGAAGTTCAGATCGTTCCTGTTTCGTCGTTGTATATCTTCAATAGTGGTCACTCTCTCAGGGATTCCACCGTGACATGCGAAGATAGCACTAGGACTATGGACAGCCATAGGAAGAACTCGATACACTTCCATGTATTTAGAGTAGAGGTCGAATGAGAACTTGCGAGTGACTTCGTGATAGAACCCATAGTGCCTTGCTACTTCATCAGATTCATGATTACCTCGCAGTAGTATGACTCTTTGAGGTTCACTAAGCGCAATAGCAAACACCAAGTTTACAGTTGCAATTTGAGCAGGTCCTCGGTCAGCGTAGTCTCCAAGAAAGATGAACGTATGGTTCGTGTATTTCTGGAATAGTTTTTGTACTCCAAGGATTGAATCAAGTTCTCCATGAAGGTCTCCAATAAAGAAGATATTTTTTGAGGGTGTTTCTATAACATTGGGCTTGTTTTGATAGGCATCCCGAACCATACCTGCTAGCTGTTCAATCTCTGTACTTCCAATGTCCATATTGCCCCTCATAACTGATTGAACAATGCTCAATATTAGAATTCACAACCTACTTCCAATTCATAGCTTGAAAGACCATTTCTACAGCCTCTTCTGGAGAAGCTGCGGCGTAAATAGCATCCGCTCTTCTATCATCAATTCTCTCACCCGCCAGTTTTGCAGCCCAACCCCCAGAGGGGACCAATGAGATCACAGGTTTGTTAGAGAACCAAGCAATCGCAATTTCGCTAAGCGTTCCTGCAGACCCATCTAAGGCAATCACTGCATCACCAGTCTTGGCCACAAGGAAATTCCTGGCATATCCAAGACCCGTGGGTACCGCTATATCCACGAATTCATTCGCATGCTCCTTGACATCAGTTGGTAGGATACCAAGAGTTTGTCCGCCCTCTCTTTTGGCTCCTCTACATGCAGCCTCCATAATACCTCCGAGACCTCCGCAGCATAGCACCGCACCTCTTCTAGCAATCTCAACTCCAACGCGTTCAGCTAGGTCTAGATTCGCTGGGCTGCTGTCTGAACCTCCAATGACCGAAATTACTCTTGCAGGCATGACCAATCTCCACATTTCACTGGCTATATGATGACTCTATGTTATGCAGTTTCTTTTTTAGCATACTGAAAACGTCTCTTGTAAGTTTCCCTTCCTTGACCCGTTGTCTTGCTGCCTCGAGAAGTGACTTTCCGGAGTCAGTTGTTTTAGACCCAGTTAGAATTTCATCTGGTATTTCCTCAATGGGTATGCTGGGATCAGGTTTAAAGTGCATACAAAGAGAAATCCTCTCAATCTGCTTTCTGGCGTGGGTAGGGAGTATTCTTGCTGATAAGGAATAGATTTTTGCAACCGTAAGTAATGCTCGAGACCCATGATTGGTTGATAACCATCCTGCATCGGTAGCTACGATGCAAATGTTTGAGAAACGTTTGCAGCCATGAGTACAATACCAACAAATTTCAGGCTCCATTCGAATATTGCCTGTCCTCATACACACCCATGCAACTCCTTCGGGCAATTCAATTGCACACGAGTTTCCAATAATTCTGAGTCCCAAATCAGTAGCAATACCCCGGATTTCATTGATTTCTTCCTCCGAGTTCGGGGGTGGAGTAATTTCAGGGATGGTTGGCTCATAAGTAAGACCGATTTCATCTGGTAATGCTACAATCATTGGGAATAGCGTTCTTCTAAAACTTCTAGGCAAGAGACCTCCTGCCAGGAGTTCCACCACCTCGTCAATGCTCTGAACTGCCTGGACAGGAACGTGTGAACCTAGATAGGTCTCGAGGTGAGATGTACCAATCTCTGCATCTCTAACTGACCCCACAATCACAATCAGCAGAGGGGTCTTTTGACTCAAGACCAATCGGTCGAATATTTCAGGAATGATACTGATTTCATGCGGGCGCACGACAAGGATTATTGCCCGATGACCTTTAGTGAAAGTCTTGGAGAGACCTACCAACCTCTCAGTAAAGGGAATTGACCACAACTGGAGAACCACACTGAGATTCTCCGAATACTCCCGTTTTACTACTCCAAGACTCAAACCAAGTGCATTGTATAATTTACATGAAACACGATCTCCGGATGCACCACTAAGGAATCCTGTTTGCAAGGGTAGGTCATTCCCTATCACGAGGACCTTGAAGATCATTCGACCTTCGGTGATGTTAGGAGCAGTCATTCTCAAGAGATTACATAGACATCTCTGATATAATACCTATTGGTAACAGTAGTATGGTAGCAGAATTTATTTCACACAGATAGTTATTATCGGATTGAGAACAATGGTACATATTTTCAGATCTGCTGATGCAGAAAGAGTCACTAGGGCTGGTTATGAAGCGCGCTACATAGCAGACCTTACTTTTATGCAATCACTGGACAATTGCGGAGTCATTCTAGTAGAGATTAAGGGAACTGGAAGGAGCTCACCTCATTCACACGAGCAACTACAGGAGGTATTCGTGGCACTTACAGAGATTTCCATCTATGTCGATGGAATATGCCATAATCTGAAACAGGGTGATGTTGTTATGGTCGAACCTGGAGAGAACCACTCATTTGCTTCAAAGACTGGTGGATCAGGTCTCCTCCTAGCCTTGAAGTTTCCAAACATCAAGGATGATAAGGTTGTACCATCTAGAGGAAGTGAAGACTAGAATTCATCAAAATCGAACTCATCTTCATCATCGTCTTCATCAAACAGAATATCAATTGGTGCTCTATCAAGCCCATAGATCGATGACCTAGGCACAGATCGTTCAATTGCTTTATGGAGTTCCCTCCACTCTCGATACCTGCGTTTCCTTCCAATATAACCAGCCAATGTGATTAGACTAAAAGATACAATACCCACTAGATAGAGTTCCACTCTTGAATTGAACAAACCCGATGCAGCACTGAGAGCTAGCACTAAAATCCCACCAATGATAACGACATTTAACGAGCAGTCGCAGGTAATGCCAAGTTGAGGTGGTCCAACTTGGAAATCCTCTGGGTCAGATCCAGGTGCTAGATTGAGATAGTAATTGAATGCTGTGGCGAGCAAAACCACAGTCACCAAGATTACCCATGTTAGTACGTCCATTTTTTCAGTCCTCTTCTACGACCTTGCCTCGGCTTCAGGTTCAGCTACTTTTAGACAGCTGAATCCATATTCACCTTCGAAGGATATCTCCGATCTCTCACTTGGAGTTATTATCAACACAACAGAGTACCTCTTGACTACTTCAGGATTTGCATCTGTGACCTCATATTTTCCATTGGTCAGTGCTATCTTGTGTCCGGTCTTCAGCGTACCTAATTCTGGATGGTTGCCAACTGCAATCGCCACTCTAGCCTGCAACTTGTCATTTCGGACAACTAGCATCTCAACATCATCAATGGTTTCCAGCGAGAGTACGTCCATCCAACCAGTTAGCTCTTTTTTCAGTTTCTTCTGATCTACTGGTCCAGCGGTGGACATCCCATCGACCAAGGGTAGCTCCCCTTGAATCTCATTCAGGATGGGTGTAATATTGGATGTGTTCCATCCTTTCTTTACAAAAGCCTTCAGAGCATGTTCTGCAATCTTCTCAAGTGCGGGCTTGAACCTGTCATGCGAGGATGATGAGATCTTATAGAGCATGAGGAAAGAATTCAGAGCTCCTTCTTCCTTGTTATAAGCCACTCCGATTTTATACGCTGTTACAGCCAATTGCCATGCATTGTCATGATCGTCAAATTGGATTGAGTATTTAGCCAGGTCATTGAGCATTGACATTGTCACTTCTGGATATTGCAGCTTGTTCTTTGTGAGACTAAATCCGCCCATGAACTTTCTGAGAATTTGCATTGTGATGTAGAGACCTTCTGAGGTCTCAAGCATGTCAGTGAGTCCAATCCTGTTTATCATGCTATCATAGAGACTATAGTAATAGTCTATCTCATCGTAATCCTCTCTGATAAGAGCAAGGACAATCCTGACAAAGAATACTGTTGCCTTCAGTTCATCGTTGGACACCTCTGCGAACATGAGCAGTCTGAATGCCTCATCACTGACATTGAGAGCATCTTCAATACCCTCTCTTGTTCCTCGGTAGAGATGACAGATCATCTCGAGATAGTAGAGGAATAGAGTCAGATCAGATGCATGTTTAACCAACTGTCCATGCGTTTCGCTGTCCTCAGTCAGAGTGGACACTATGAGAAGTCGCTCAATCTCGTTCTGAACAGCTTCAATTTCGTGAGCGAGTATATCATATTTACCCTCTCTGAAGTCATCAAACATGTTCGGGATGTCTGCCTTGATGTCCTCCAAGAAGTCCAGAACAAAGAGTGGTTGCCCCTTCGAGAGCTTTCTATCAAGCCCTTCTGCAGGTCTTTTGACCGATCGAAGGACTCGTAACGCATGATCCTCGATGATGCGAATCCGAGTGACTGGATCATATGACTCTTGTCGGGCGATGCTGTATCTCACCTCTTCAGAATAGATACGGTCTCGAATGACTGAGAGGTCTTTCTGTAGCTTCTCATCTGAGACTGACTCCATGAGTTCTAGGATATATGCTGAGCCTACAATTCCTTCAACGTTTACGTTCAGGTCTTGTAATGTGTTCAGTAATTTGAGGTCGCTAGTGACTATCTTAGAGCCCTTGTTACGCATTGCTCCCAGAATCAGAGACATGTCATTTGGTTGTGGGAGCGAGGTCTCAGAGCGATGTATACTGTCTATGAATGACTTGATGTCCTTTGAGAGGGTCTCGTCAATCTGAACAATATTCTCAGCCTCCCTTCGCAGATACCAACGAAGCTCTTGGAACACCTGTCTTGTGATCCAGAGCTCCATCCCTGCGATGTCTGCAGCCTTTTTGACAATAGCCACATCCTTTGGCCGGTCTGAGAAGCCCGATATGAAGAAGTTCGCGTCTAGATATACACGCATATAGTCATGTCTCCAATTATCTGATAGTCTGGCCAAGTACTGAAACATCAACCTGGTAGAGTGGACTGACGCATCAAGTCCAACATTAAGGTCTTTCTCTCTCTTCTTTAGCCTTAAAGAATCAAGATGCTGAACCTCGATTAAAGGTTGCGATTGAGGGTTAAAATATGACTAGTTTGCCTTGAGTTATGGTAGAACTGGAATTGAGGAGAAACTGGACACTCCCATATTCTTTTTATACAATCTTGTTATATCATAATATGAACTAACACCTATCGCACGACCAGAAGTCATGCCAAAGATTCGCCAACCGCAAGGTATAACTGCGAATGCTTCCATGACTTATCCGAAACAAGGGCGCGGCATATTCATTGTGCGGGCCGATAGAGCTCTTTGGCGTGCGGAGCTCATCTCGCGATTAACCTCAAAATGGGTTCTTCGGAACGTGGCGCACAAAACATTAGGTGGTGGCGCGGCAATGCACCGCGTTGCTCGCACAGAGCTGCGCCCACCTTTTCTTTCTTTTAAATCAGAAATATATAGTGCGCGAATGAACGAGCTAATTAAGGGAAAGGCAGTCGACTGCGTGATTGCAATGGTCCGAATTCGTACTGCCTCATTCCTTGGCATTGTCATTATGTCCCTGCTCATTTTCTCAGCAGCTCAGCAGGTAGGAGCTGTGAGACCAACAATATGGGCATGGGGAATTGAGGGAGAACCAGAGCTCGGTCAAGGGTTTGATGTTTGGGCGAATGTCACTGATGATGATTTGGATATTGCGAATGTCACTGTCGAGGTCATAGGTCCAAACATGTCTGTGAATAATCTATTGAGTTTCAATGGGACATTCTACACAGGTTCAGTTCCTGCATTCCCCAATGATGGGGAGTTCAGTGTCAGGATTATGACATATGACCTAGCAAACAACTCACGGACCAGTGGTCGAATTTACATTGAATATGAGGAAAATTACACACCTCCCATCGATCCCGTAGTGACCATGCCAATTGTTGTCCTCTCCAGTGTTGGTCTGATGGCTGTGGTCATAGTACTTGCATTGGTCTATGACAGAAGGAAGGGTCCTGACTGATGTATCATTCAGCAAAATATATCACATATGATATAATCGAGAATCTTATAAGCCTCTGAGCTTCGTCCGACAGGAGGTCGCAGCTGCTATGTTCAAGTACGCCATCAAGCGAGTTGCTCGTAGTTATCGTTTGTTCATCGCATTGACACTCGGTGTTCTGGTGGCAACTACCTTCTTTGCCAGCACCAATGTGGCAGCTGACATTCTTGCTCGAAATGCCCTCGACAGCAGTCTAGAGGGAGTAGTCTATGAGTTCAATGTGAACTCAGCGGCATCCAACTGGACAGTTGATACTTTTGATGAGGTGGAGGCTGAACTTTCAGGACTTCCTGAGATTACGAATTTCACGAAGATGACTGCCTTCAATTATGACTATAACGATTCTGAAGATACGCGGTTTCAGGTCTTTTGCATAGATTGGGAATCAAAATACACAGAAGGTCTGAGTGTTGTAGCAGGGAGTAGTACTCTAGGTCCAAATGAGACCTATATTGTAAGTGGGTCTACGAATGAGTCCCTCTTCACGATAGGTCAAGAAATTACTGTTAAGATCCCAGTTGTTCTCTCGGTGCCTCCGTACACAACAGCGATTGAGTGGAATTATACGATTGCAGGGGTTGTGTCCATCCCAATTGACAGTAGAGAGGGACTACAACAGAACCAATTTGCAGGAGTATTGCGGGGAGCATTTGGATTGTCTTTTGAGTCCCCTTACAACATGATACTGACTGATTGGGAAATGAGCTACTTGCCTATTCTTGAGGCAGCATCCACTATAGAGAATCGGGACCGTCTCAGTGTACTAAATAGCTATCACCTCTCCGTAGATCGCTACCAATTGATAGACCCATATGATATCCAGGCATCTCAGGGGCGACTACAGACCATCCAGAACCGAGTTGAGTCACAGCTCGATAGATTTGGAGTGACAGTTACCTCTACACTGACCTTTCCACTCTTGGCGTTTATGATAGTCTCTCTCCTGATGAACTTCACATTCATCTCGCTCTCACTCCCCATTTTCTTCATGGCATACTTCACTGGGACAATGGTCAGTGACGTCAGTTATAATCTACGAAGAAGAGAGATAGGACTCTTACTGACGAAAGGATATAGGAGAGGTACAATTCGCAATATGCTCCTTATTGAAGGTGCAATAGTTGGCGCAATCGCAGGGGGAGCGAGTGTCTTTCTTGGGAGTTTCATCTCATGGATCGTTCTTCAAGTTCAAGGACTCGAGTTTACCACAGTGCTCACGAATAATGTTAGTGCGATCACAATCTCAGTGATATTGGGCATGTTCTTAGCCCTCTTCTCAGTCTGGAGGCCTGCAAATAGAGCATCGAAGCTTGAGATTCTTGATGCACTGAAGCAATATGTGTACGTCGAGGAAACCTCTGAGTACAAGAGACTATTACCAACCATCTCATTTGTGTTGGGTAGCTACAAACTGATTCTTTGGATCCTAGGGATAACGGCATCTGACCTCCTAGGTCTTTTGAACATAGGTGGTAACATCAGTCTAGCTATCATAGCGATAGCATTAGTTGGTTTAGATGCGATTCTCAACTATATTGGACCCCTACTATTCCTCTATGGAACAACCAAGCTATTCATGCGGGGGTCGTTGAAGTTCCAAGAGGCAGTCGTGAATGCAGGAAGCAGAATTTTTGGAGCATTCGGACGTTTGGCAACTAGAAATGTGAAACGAAACCCAGCTCGGAATGCAGCCATGGTATTCCTCATCTCACTCATTGTGTCCTATGGTGTCTTCACGGTAGGAAGTCTCTTCTCTGAGAATAATGTAGTGGAGAGAAACGCATTCTTTGATGTTGGAGCTGATGCAAGGCTGGAACTATACCAGAGTGCAAATGTGAGTGACATCATTCAAACTGTAGAAAGTTACGATTCAGTTGTTTCGACCACAGTGGAATATAGGCTGACCCTGCAAACAGGTTCGACGAGTATCGCAACTAGAGGAATAGACCCTGATGAGTGGAGAGATACCGCCTTTTGGGAGTCTAGCTGGTTCATAGGAGATGCCAATACAATGTTGGACCAATTAGATGATGATGGCATCATTCTATCCCTTAGCATCGCGAACGAACTTGGTCTTAGTGTGGGAGATACGCTCTTCGTTCGTCCTTCAATAGTAGGTGATCCGCAACAAGTCGTAGTTGTAGGTCTTATTGGACATCAGTCGCTACTAGAAGGCCTAATAGTATCAATGGGTGGTCCAAATGGTCCAGGTGATATCTCTCTCTCTGCCACTGGAGACTATCCATCATATGTTTCCAACACATTCCTCAATGAATCGGAATTCCTTGGAGGAGCAACACCAAACATACTTGTCAATCTTCAGACAGCTATGAATGGCACAGCATTCCAGGAAGAGATGATTGAGGAAATATCCCAGCTACAAAGGAGCTACTCTTTCACATCCGAAATGACTGACTATTGGGCAAGACCCATAGAGAGCGGCATCACAAAGATACGATGGGTAGCAATCGCATTCTCAGTGATCTTGGCACTGGTTGGTACATCCCTCGTGATCATTCTAACACTCAGAGAGAAAGATGCTGAGATAGCTCTCATAACCGTCAGGGGCTTCACGAAATGGCAGTTGTTCAAGACACTGGTCGCTGAGATGCTGATAATGGTGGCATTCTCCATCTTACTGGGTGTCTTCGTGGGAGTGATTCAGATCTTTGGAAATGTGAGTCAATTGAATGCGAATCTAACGGGACTCATTCGATATGAAATCATCATTGGTGGCGCATCTGGTTTGACCATGTTGGGCATCATTGGTGTAGTCCTTTTGGCAGCAGCCCTCCCGGTATGGTGGGCATCTAGACGACCTGAAACAAAGGTCGATGTTCTAAGGGTGTAGGTGAAAATCATGTCATATATTGAAACAACAGACTTGGTGAAGGTGTATCGACTTGGCAATGTCGAGGTTCAAGCCCTCAGAGGACTCTCTATGAGTGTTGAACAGGGCGAGATGGTCGCCATTGTAGGAGCCTCCGGAAGTGGCAAGACCACGCTCCTCAACATCTTGGGTGGAATCACGCGCGCGACTGCTGGAAACACCCATGTAGCTGGTTATGACATCACTAACGCATCGCCCGACCAGCTTGGGAGCCTCAGACGAGACGTTGTGGGTCACATCTTTCAGGAGCTGAATCTCATCCCCACTCTTACAGCTTACGAAAATGTCGAGCTCCCAATGCTAGCCGCTAAAGCTCCCGGGAAGCATCGAGATGAGCGTGTCAAAATGCTTCTAGACATTGTGGGTCTTGCTGACAGGATGAAGCATAAGCCAGATGAACTGAGTGGTGGAGAACGCCAACGTGTTGCTATATCTGCGGCACTGGCGAATGATCCTCAGATCCTGCTCTGCGATGAACCAACAGGAGACCTCGATACTGAGACTGGTGCCCTCATAGTAGAATACCTACACAAGGTGAACAAGGAGTACGGAAAGACTGTGCTGATGGTCACTCATGATCCATCAGTAGCTCGACAGTGTGACCGCATCTATAGGATTCGAGATGGTCAGATAATCTCTGTTCAATCACCAACAGCAAATGACCAGGTTGAGGCGACTTCACGAGTAGATATCATTCGAGAACGGTTAGCTGAGATCAAGGCAGAAATAGCACGACTTGATGAGCAGGCTAAGGCTGGTAAGATTGATCTCGCGGTGTTTGCAGGCAGACGAACATCTCTCACTGACAGACAGAAGGTGTTTGAGGAAGAGCTGCATAGACTGGGACTGTAGACATGTTTTACTCATTCTCGATATCTTTTTGTCGGGGTCTTGATGACCCTATGACATGTGGTGCCATTGAACCTCCCAGTGATTGCTGTACATGGTGGAGCAACGGTCTTTGAAGAGAAATATCATTCAGCTATACTAGATGCTGTTCGCGAGGCTGCTGAACATGGCATGGATGTGTTCCAGAAAGGTGGGTCACCTCTTGACGCAGTTGAAACAGCCATTTGGTCACTCGAAGAGACAGACCTCTTCACAGCTGGAC
>Ga0180438_10002201_pt1 | contig 32591 bp, 25 predicted proteins | sample SS_ome_12_FD_132455 | JGI IMG/M metagenome (GOLD analysis project Ga0180438, IMG submission 132455) | Hypersaline lake sediment archaeal communities from the Salton Sea, California, USA - SS_3_D_2 metaG | ecosystem: Environmental > Aquatic > Non-marine Saline and Alkaline > Hypersaline >... | reverse complement strand
GACTCGGCCCGCGGTCGGTGTCGAAAAGGAGTCGGGCTCCGGGCCTCGGTCTGCGAGGGGATCAACCGCAGCGGATTCAGGAATGGCACCCGATGAGTCCGTTTCGGATCCCCCGCTTGCCAGGAGAAGATAGCCGACAATCAACGCAGCCGCGATGATCAGGAAGGAGGCGGCCGCCCCGGTCCGCGACATCATGAAAAGAGCACTGGAACGTCGGGCCCGCATCGGGGTGCCGCAGTGAGGGCAAGTGGTGGACCGGCCCGGATTGCTGTTTCCGCACCTGAAACATCGCTTGCTCATCGCCGACACTCTCCTCTAACGCTTTAGTCGGATCTCACAGACTTTTTTTTGATTAAAATCAACCCTTTATGGATTATGATAACCTCTACTCAAGATGACGACGGCCATCCCGGAATAACTCGAGGCGGGAGTCTGAGCCGGGGGGAGGCTCTCCGAGCATAGAGAGGCAGGGGCTATCGATCCCAGTGACGGGATAGGATCTCCTGCATACGGGGATAGCTTTCGTCGGTATCGCCCAGTTCCTGCCTGAGCCGGCGCAGGTCGGCCTTGAGGCCCTGAATGATTGTGAAATAGGCTGGATCATGGACGGCGTTATGGAGTTCGCGCGGATCTTTTTGCAGATCATAGAATTCCCACTCCGGCTCCGTGGGCTCCGGATGGCTGCCCGGCATGTCCAACGGCTCGCCGTAGAAAAAGATCAGTTTATAGCGGTCGGTCCGGATGCCGAAGTGGGCCGGCCGTTGGACCTGATGAAGCCAGTAGCGGTAGCACATGGATTTCCGCCAGTTTTCGGGAGTGAAGCCGAGGAGATTGGGACGGAAGCTCGTCCCCTGCATGAATGGGGGGATGTCGATTCCGGCATAATCCAGGAACAGGGGAGCGAAATCACAGTTGAGGATGATGTCTGAGATCCGGGTTCCGGGCCGAATCTCCCGGGGGAACCGGATGAGAAACGGCATGCGCAGCGCTTCTTCATACATGATCCGCTTATCGAAAAAGCCATGTTCGCCCAGGAAATACCCCTGATCGGAGGTATATATCACGACCGTGTTCTCGGTTAGGCCCGTCCGGTCCAAATAATCGAGCAGGCGCCCGATATTCTCATCGAGGCCGGCCACACCCCGCAGATAGTCTTTGATGAACTTCTGGTAGATCTTTTTTCGCGCTTGGCGCGGCGATAGACCCTCCAGGCTAAAGGATTCTCCCGGATAACGTCGGTTCGGGTTTTGCTCGTATCTCTGCCCCAGGATCTCGAGCACTTGACCGGAAAAACTTCGTCCCGAGGACTCCGATCCGAATTCATACAGGCTCTCCGGCTCGGGCATTTCCCTGGCCTGGAAGAGATCCTGGAATCGTTCGGCATAAGCGAAGGGCTCGTGAACGGCTTTATAATGGCACAGCAGGAAAAACGGCTGCCCCGGCTTCCGTTCAGCCAGCCATTGCAGGCCTAAGTCCGTGATGACGTCGGTGGAAAAGCCTTCGTACACCTCCCCTTCATCCCAGCTCTCACGCGTTTTCAGGATAGGATCGAAATAGCGCCCCTGTCCGGGCAGGACATTGAAATGATCGAATCCTTCGGGCTGGGTCTTGAGATGCCATTTCCCCACCAAGGCGGTTTGATAACCGTTTCGGCGCAGGATTTTGGCGACATGGTCGCTGCCGGGATCCAGAGACTCGGATAAGGTGTAGACCCGGTTTCTATGGCTGTACTGCCCGGTCAGGATGCTGGCCCGGCTCGGCACGCAGATGGAATTGGTGCAGAAACAGTTCAGGAGCAGGCATCCCTCCGTGGCCAGCCGCCTGATGTTGGGAGTCGGGGTTAGGGAATCCAGGTGGGAGCCGTAAACGCCCCAGGCCTGTGCGGTGTGGTCGTCGGCCATGATGAACAGGATATTGGGCGGTTCGGGTTTTGTGATGTCCGGTGCCTGACATCCGAGACCCATCAGGGCAGTCAGGACCGACAACACGACTCCCGGAAATATCACTCTCCATTTCAAGCGGTGCTTTCCCATGGGATCTGAAGCTCTTCTCATTTATTTGATATTAAAGGTGTAGGAATATTTGATCATTACGGCGCGGTTATCGGTAATGGGGAGGTGTGGGATTTCTCGGGCGCGGTCGGTATTGAGCACTTCGTTGTAGACCAGGAAAAAATCGTTTCCTTCCCTCGGATTATAGCGGAAGCGGAAGTTGGCGATCACGGCATCGGATATCCCGTTGTACTGGAGAAATGAGCTGAGCGTGATTTGGGTGCTCAGCGTGGCCAGGATCCGCAGTCGGACCAGATGGGCCGTCAATCCCTGCTTTCTCTCGGGGAAGTCCACCCGGTTGTATTGATAGAAGCCTTCCAGCTCCCAGGTGGAGTTCAGATTCCAGCGCGGCATGAAGCCCCAACTGATCCTCCAGCCGTCGTAGAAACTGCCGGCCTCCCACATCGACATGAGCGAGAACATGCGGCCCATGGGCGTGGTAAACAATCCCTCGACACCGAAAAAAGAATAGTCGCCGACCGGGACTTCGATCTCATCCGTCACTTCGAACGGTTCTGTCAGGCTTTCATAATAAAATTTGGGCTGGACCATGCCTCCGAATCCGGATTTGGATTCCATCTCCCAACCCGGGCCGAGCTCCGCCGATTCCGTGGAACGATCCGAATTGCGTAAAGTTACGGAACCGCCTAGAAAAAGCTGGTGTCGATACAGCATTGATCGCTCACCTGGGATCCACCCGTAGAGGAGGCGGTTGCCGAAACGGGTGAAGTCTTCCCGCATCTCGAATCCCATCCCCGGATCATAGGTCTCCCCGGCGCGGGAATAGCTCAGGTCGTATCCCAGGCCGTTCACGGTACGGCGCTCCCAGCTGATGCGGATCTTGGCCGGATCCAGGGACCAGAAGCGGTTGACGGCATGATCTTGAAAAGTCTGGGCCCAGTTCATGGTCAGATAATCCTGTCCGAACACGCGCAGGATGCCGTCCAGTCCATAGGCCACGTTATAGGTGCCGGCCGTGCCGATGCGGGAGGTGAGCATGCCGCCGACATAGGAATTTGAATTGAACACCCGGCGGCGCACTCTGAATACGCCGAAGTTTTCCGAGGACAGATCGAACGCCTTAAGCGGGGCGGTCTGCATGTCCATGAATCCCAAATCCCACGGGCCGACACGGCCCACCAGGCGGGCACCTCCATAGATGGGAACCACCTCGTCCTCGTCCTCATAGATTCCGATCCGGCGGCTGTAGAAGAGGCGGTTGGGGCCGCCGAAATTGAAATCGAAGATGCTGGCTCGCTCCTGAAAAAACAGCCGCTTCTCGGGGAAAAATAGGGAAAAACGGGTGAGATTGACCTGCTGGTCGTCGGCCTCCACCTGGGCGAAATCCGTATTCAAGGTGAGATCCAGGGTCAGATTGTTGGTCAGACCGTATTTGATGTCCAGCCCCAGCTCGGCCACCGGATCATCTTCTTGCACATAGGCCGTCTCTTCGGCATTGAGGACAAAATTCCTGCCGTATCCATTCAGCCCGTAAGGTGTGATATACAAAGGCCGTTGCGCGCGCACCCCTTCGAGGACGATCTCCTGGGCTTGGGAAGGCTTCCAGCTGCTCCAGGCCCCCCAATCGGGCGGAATGGCGGGAAACACATGTAATTCGTTCTTGCGGGGTATGAACCGCCAGGAGATCAGGCCCATCACGACTTTTCCATCCCGGTCCTGAAAACGGAGGCTCGAGAGCGGTATGCGCATCTCCACGAACCAGCCCTCCTGATGTTGGATCGATTTGACATCCCAGAACGTGTTCCAGCTGAGGTTCATCGAGGGCATGCCGGTCTCAGGAGAGGCAGGTTGGGCATCGTTGTAGATGCTTAAATCGAAACGCAGCCCGCAAGGAGTGGTGAAGAATCCCAGGCCGTTCTCCTTGTCGTTGAATGTGTCGAATATGACACCGAACCAATCGTTGCTGGGGCTCATGGTGTCGCGCTTTTTGGTACAGGCCTGGATCTTATCCGGATCGCTGTCATAAAGACGGCCGGCCACGTACAGATATTCCTCATCGAATCCCAACAGGACTTCCGAGCGTTCGGAAGGGGGCTGGCCGAAATGGGGCGCGTGCTGAATGAGAGAAATTGGTGATACATCCGCCCAGGCGGGCTCGGTGCTGGCCCCGTCGAGAATTATGGGGCCGCGCAGGGGAATTACAGGTATGGGATCGGATCGAGGCCCGGCCGACTGTGTGGTCGACAGCCGGCCGGGAACGCGGATCCCATCCTCAGCAGCCAGGCTGGGAAACCACACCATTGCAGCCAGGATGATGGGGATGATCCGCTTTCCGTTCGTCATCGGTCGTATTTATCCGCAAAAGGCCGGAGCCTCTTTGCTATCCTTTCGCGCTTTGCTTTATAACAGAGCCCTCTCTCCCCGTCAATGAGTGTCGGGAGGACTATCCGGACTCATACGAATCCCCCCCGCGGCCGGCGCCGGGTTGCCCAAGCGGCCCGCATCCGGTGGCGAATAAAGGCATTTCCGCGTCCATCTACCGCCTTTTGTTGCTTTTGCTTTTTCGCATCTTGCGCTCCTGCCGCATTTTTGGATTTAAGTGATTTATCAATGATACGTGAAATGTGTATAATCGTTTTAATACAGGCCGCAGCCGAACGCATACGCCGCGGCGGTCGAGAGAAGGAGTTAGCATGGATAAAATGGCACGAAGAGATTTTTTGGCAAAATCGACGGCGGCGCTATCCGCCGCCGTGCTGATCCCACGGCACGTCCTGGGAGGAAAAGGATGGATTCCGCCCAGTGACAGATTGAACATCGCCGGCATCGGAGTGGGGGGCCAGGGGGGCGGCGACCTCGGGCAGATGAGCAGCGAAAATATCGTGGCGCTGTGCGATGTGGATTGGGAGCGGGCCGCGCGCACGTTCGAAAAATTTCCCGAGGCGAAACGCTATAAGGATTTCCGCCGGATGCTGGATTCACAAAAGGACATCGACGCCGTGGTGGTGGCCACGCCGGATCACTTCCACGCCGTGGCGGTTTTGGCCGCCATACAGCTGGGCAAGCACGTGTATTGTGAGAAACCGTTGACCCACAGCCTGCATGAAGCCCGACTCCTGAGCAAGGCCGCTCGAGAAGCCGGAGTCGCCACGCAGATGGGAAACCAGGGACATGCCATGGAAAGCATGCGGCTGCTACGCGAATGGATCCAGGACGGAGCCATCGGAGAGGTCGGCGAAGTCCATGCTTGGACCCCCCATCCCGTCTGGCCGCAGGGAATCGGGCGCCCGAAGGAGACTCCTCCGGTCCCGGACACGCTGGACTGGGACCTGTGGCTGGGACCGGCTCCCTATCGCCCCTATCATCCGGCCTATCTACCGAAGCTCTGGCGGGGCTGGTGGGATTTCGGCACGGGCGGATTGGGAGATATGGGGTGCCATATTTTCGATCACATCGTGTGGGCGCTGCGCCTGGGACCTCCAGCCAGCGTAGAGGCCAGCTTTTCAACCTTTGTGCCGGAGGAGATGACCTGGGATAAACCCAAAAACACCGAGACATATCCCCGTGCCTCGATCGTCACCTACAAGTTTCCGGCCCGGGAAGGATTTCCCGCCCTGACTCTCACCTGGTATGACGGGGGACTGATGCCGCCTCGGCCCGAGGAACTGGCCGACGGCCTCCAGATGGGCGACACTTTTGGGGGAGCCTTGTATGTTGGCACCAAGGGAAAGATCCTGTGCGGCTCCCACGGCGCCAACTCGCTGCGCATCCTCCCCGAGGAGCGCATGCGGGAATACCAGCGGCCCCCGCAAACCCTGCCGCGCTCGATCGGACATCACGAGGAGTGGATCCAGGCCTGCAAAGGCGGTGAACCGGCCGGATCGAATTTCGAGTATGCCGGTCCTCTGACCGAAACCGTGCTGCTGGGGAATGTCGCCATCCGTGCCGGTGTCAGACTCATCTGGGATTCCGAGCGTATGCGTTTCCCCAACTTCCCTGAGGCCGATGCCTTTATTCATCGGGAGTATCGGGAAGGATGGAGTTTAGAGTAGGTCTCCATGTCTTGGTCGAATTTACAACGAATTCTAGGCGTCATCGGCGGTTTTTTATTTACCCTTGGTCTGTGCTCCTGTTCTGCTCCCAAAGGGCCGCCGAATTTTGTGTTCATCCTGGTGGATGATCTGGGTTGGACGGACCTATCCTGTTATGGGAGTTCGTTTTATGAGACTCTTCACATCGACCGGCTGGCTTCCACCGGCATCCGGTTCACCAATGCCTACGCCGCCTGTCCGGTATGCAGCCCCACCCGGGCCAGCATCCTGACCGGCAAGTTTCCGGCGCGGCTTCACACCACGGATTATTTCGGCGCCCCCCAACCGGAGAGCGTCCAGCGGCATTGGACGCGCAACAAGCCCCTGCTGCCCGCTCCCTATGTCGATCATCTCCCGCTGGAGGAGGTCACCGTAGCCGAGGCCCTTAAGGCCGCCGGCTATGCCACCTTTTTTGCCGGCAAATGGCACCTGGGAGGCGAGGGGTACTACCCGGAGGATCAGGGCTTTGACGTCAACCGGGGGGGGTGGGAGCTCGGCGGGCCCTACGGCGGCAACAAATATTTTTCCCCCTATGGGAATCCCAAGCTGTCGGACGGCCCGGATGGGGAACATCTCCCCGACCGCCTGGCCTTGGAGGCGTGCCGTTTCATGGAACAGGTCGGGGATCGGCCTTTCCTGGCTTATTTGTCCTTTTATTCCGTGCACACACCGCTTATGGCCCGGAAAGATCTGGAAGAGAAATACCGGGCGAAGTCCGAGGCCTTGGAAGGCTCCGGTCCTATCTGGGGGACCGAAGGGGAACGCAAGGTGCGCCTGGTCCACAATCACGCCGTCTATGCCGGCATGGTGGAGGCCGTGGACCAGGCCGTCGGGAAGGTGTTGACAAAACTGGAGGAGCTAGAGCTGGATCGAAACACCGTCGTGTTTTTTATGTCGGACAACGGCGGGCTTTCCACCTCAGAGGGCCATCCGACCTCTAATCTTCCTCTGCGGGCGGGGAAGGGATGGCTGTACGAGGGCGGAATCCGCGAGCCCATGATCATCCGCTGGCCCGACACGGTATCCGCCGGAAGGGTCAGTGATGCGGTCGTGACCAGTACCGACTTCTATCCCACCATACTGGAAATGGCCGGCCTCCCCCCCCGTCCTGAACAGCATCTGGACGGTGTCAGCCTGGTCCCGCTGTTGAAGGCCGGGGAATCACCGCCTTCCCGTGCGATCTACTGGCATTATCCCCACTATGGGAATCAGGGAGGGAGTCCGGGCTCGGCCGTACGTCAGGGAGATTTCAAACTCATACAATTCTATGAGGACGGTCGTGTCGAGCTGTATAATATCAAGGCCGATGTCGGGGAGACGCAGGATCTGTCACAACAGGCGCCCGAGAAAACGCGGGCCATGCAGTCGCTCCTGAATGATTGGCTCAAGGAAATCGGCGCCGGCATGCCAACTCCCAATCCCGCTTTTCAATAGGAATAAGTTCATACCCGTTCGGCGGCCGGCGCCGAATCCCGCTTGATCGCCTTCGTCGCTGATCGGGTTCGGCGGTGCTTGCTTTTTCAGGCCCTTCTCCACATAATGGAGAGGCGCCGGGCAGGAAATCCTCTGTATTTCCTGCCGCTTGCCGGTCGATGAGGAGGAATAATGAGACATATCCCAAGGCTGATTCCATTGCTCATGCTTGTCATGGGTTTGTTGTGCTGCGCCGGTGACAAAGCGCCTAAAGAAGGAGGAGAGGAAACCGTGACACCAGACGATTCGAGTTCGCCGGCGGGATTAAAGGCCCTCGCTATGAAACCCCTTCCCTTGGGAAGCCTCCGCCCTGCGGGGTGGCTCCGGGATCAGCTGCGTCTTCAGGCCGATGGGTTGAGCGGGCATCTGGATCGCTTCTGGCCCGACATCAAGGACAGCGCCTGGTTCGGAGGGAAGGGGGATGCCTGGGAGCGCGCCCCCTATTGGCTGGATGGCGTGGTCCCGCTGGCCTTTATATTGGACGATGCCGATCTCAAATCCCGTATTGTGACCTATGTGGATACGATATTGAAGCAGCAGGATGAGTCGGGAAGGATCACCCCGGGAGATGATCCGGATCGATATGACCTGTGGGCCGCATTTCTGGTGCTCAAGCCCCTCATCCAGTACCATGAAGTCACCGGGGACGAGCGGATTCCGGGAGCGATAGAACGGAGCCTGCGCTGGGTGGACGGCCACATCGGGTCACGGCCGCTGTTCAATTGGGGAAAATACCGCTGGTTCGAAGCCTTGATCTCCATCTACTGGCTGTATGAAAGAGCACCGGCGGATTGGCTTTTGGATCTGGCCGTCAAACTTCAGGCCCAGGGCTTTGATTGGGTCGATTTTTTCCGCCGCTGGCCCCTGACCCAGCCGACTCCGAAGGGGAAGTGGAACTACATGGGTCACGTGGTCAACAACGCCATGGCAGTCAAGGCTCCGGCACTTTGGTGGCGCCTCAGCCATGACGAACGCGACCTGGCGATGACCTTGACCATGATCGCCCTTCAGGACCGATACCATGGGCAGGTGACCGGCATGTTCACCGGGGATGAGTGCTTCGCCGGCTTGAATCCTTCCCAAGGGACCGAGCTGTGTGCGGTTATGGAATATCTGTATTCCCTGGAAGTCCTGCTCTCGATCACCGGCGATCCCTTATTCGCGGATCGGCTGGAAAAGATCGCATTCAATGCGCTGCCGGCCACCTTCTCCCCGGACATGTGGGCCCACCAGTACGACCAACAGGTCAACCAAGTTGAATGCAGCATCAAGCCCGATCGGTTATGGACCACCAACGGACCAGACTCCAACATTTACGGCCTGGAACCCAATTATGGGTGCTGCACCGCAAATCTCAGCCAGGGTTGGCCCAAATTCGCCGCTCATCTCTGGATGCAGACTCCCGATCCGGGCTTGGCGGCCGTATCCTATGCCCCCTGTGAGCTGTCGGCCGACATCGGCGGCGTCCCGGTGGAGGTGGTGGTCGAAACCGAATATCCTTTCCGCGATCAGGTCGTGATACGGATTAGGGTGCGGGAACCGCTCGATTTTCCCCTGTTTCTGCGTATTCCCGCATGGACGGAGGAGGCATCTGTCGAGATCAACGGGAGCGTACGGAAGGAGGCGTCCGCCGGGACGTACTTCAAGCTAGAGAAGCACTGGTCGGGAGATGAACGTCTGATGCTCACCCTCCCCATGCGGGCCCGGGCCTCCCGCCGGTATCACAATGCCATAGCCATCGAACGAGGCCCGCTGGTCTATTCGCTCCAAATCGGAGAGGAATGGCACCGGGTCAATGAAGATGAACCGTACCGTGAACTCCCGCATGCCGACTGGGAGGTGTTCCCCACCACGGACTGGAGCTATGCCCTGGATGTGAATGAGCAAACCCTGGATCGAGATATGGAATTTTTCGAGCACCCCATAAACAAGATGCCGTTCTCGCCCGACGGGGCTCCGGTCTCGGCAAAGGTCATGGGGGTGAAAATCGAAGACTGGCCCTTGGTGAACGGCTCGGCTGGGGAAATGCCTCGGAGTCCGATCGCGGTGCAGGGAGCTAGTGTCGAGCTCACGCTCATTCCCTACGGCTGCACCAACATCCGCCTAACGGAATTTCCGACCCTTCGATAGAACGTCGGAGCCCACCGCCATGCCGGCAACTTGCGCGTTCGTGGTTAGGATTCCGCTCGGAATGACGGATCGAAAACCACTTCATATCCCAAAATGATATGGGAGCGATATCTTATGAAAAAAAGGGAGGCTGGCTGTTTTGGGGTTAGCGGGGCTTTGATTTGCGGGAGGATCCTGCTCAGCCAGCAAAGCAGGACACTCGTTTAGTCGGCAGGGGACAGAAAATGTGGAAGGATTTTTTTTGCGGTGATTGCGAATGTGGAATTTAGGGATGTCGGGCAGAAAACGGGAATGATTTGTGTCTAAACAGAAGATCACACGTCTGGCTTCGGTGGCCTGCGGAGCCGAGGTATTTTTAAAAAGCCGCCTGGATCTCGTTTCCGGAGCACGGTTGGGCCTGATCACCAATCCCACCGGGGTTGACGGGAATATGACATCCCTGATCGACCGCTTTCGGGATCATGAGCGTATCCATCTCACCGCGCTGTTCGGGCCGGAACATGGGGTGCGGGGAACGGCGGAGGCGGGCGAGTTCGTTCCCTTCGCCACCGACGCGGTCACCGGACTTCCGGTCTACAGCCTCTACGGCCAGGATCAGGCCGGCGGTCCCGATACGGGAATCAGTCGGGATGAAATCATGCGGGCATTCGATACCCGGCCGGAAGGAAAAGGCCCGGTGGATGCCATGCTTCGGGACCTGGATGTCCTGGTGCTGGACTTGCAGGATGTGGGGACCCGCGTTTACACCTATCTGGCGACCATGGCCTATGCCATGCAGGCCTGCGCGCGGCTGGGCCTGCGTTTCCTGGTGTTGGATCGCCCCAATCCGCTCAAGGGCACGGCTATGGAGGGCCCGGTCCTGCGCTATCCGGAATTCAGCTCTTTTGTGGGTCTCTATCCAATTCCGCTTCGTCATGGGATGACCCTGGGCGAGCTGGCCGGACTGTTCAATTCCCATTTTTTTGAGAAAAAATGTGACCTGTCAGTCATCCCCATGCAGGGATGGAAACGAGACATGTGGTACGACCAGACCGGACTTTCCTGGATCAGTCCCTCTCCCAACCTGCCTACGCTGGAGACGGCCCTGGTTTATCCCGGTCAGGTATTCTGGGAAGGGACCAATATCTCCGAGGGGCGCGGGACCACCCAGCCGTTCCTGCAGTGCGGGGCGCCTTGGATCGAGGGGCACCGCGCCGCAGCACACCTCAACCGAATGGACCTGCCCGGGATCAGGTTTCGGGAGGTGTGGTTCCAGCCGGCATGGTCGAAGTATCGAGCCGAGTCGTGCAGCGGGATCCGGCTGCACGTGACGGACAGGAACCGCTACCGGCCTTGGGAGACCACGCTGCATATCATGCAGCTCTTCATGACTATGTATCCCGAGAAGTTACGGTTTTATCCGGAATATTTCGACCGGATCATGGGCACGGACGAGGTCCGGGAGGCCCTCAATCAGCAGATTTCCGTGGCGGAGATCGTCAATGGATTCCAAGCCGATCTCATCCGTTTCGCCGAATTCCGGAAGTCCCACCTGCTGTATGCCTGAAAGGGTATCCGTCACACCGAAAGCAGCTCGTGGGCGCGCATCAAGCTCTCCCGCACCGATAGTCCATGCGGGCAGGCGGAATTGCATATCCCCGAGCACTGGGCACAGGCGACGGGTTTGCTGTCCGCTTCTAGCTGCGAGTAATAGAACATGGCGTCCTTCTGCATGCGGTAATCCTCGAAGTACATATTGAAGCGAAGAATATCGTTGACGGCGACGTTTTGGGGACAAACGCTTTGACATTCGCTGCAACCCACTCTGCAGTACAGGTTGCCCGCCTGGCGACGGTACTCCGCAATCACCTTGAGGTCCGATCGATCGAGCGGCTTGCCCGAGGCGGCCACGTATTCTTCGACGTGAGAATAGCTGCTCATGGTGGGGATGCAGGTGTCGATATTGGGATTGCTCAACACCCAGCGGAGGGCGGCCTGCGGGTAGCTGACTTCCTGACTGATCAAAGATTTCAGGTTTCCGTGTTTGCCGCCCGCAAAGACCTTCATGGCTATGACACCGATGCCCTTGTCGTGCACCTTGGGCAGCAGCGGCTCGATTTCCGCACCCTGTAGATGGTTGTAGATCACCAGCACCACGTCGACAAAATCGTGATCCAGCGCCTGTTCGAGTGTTACCGGTGCGTTGTGGGTGGAGAATCCGGTGAATCGGATCTTGCCGTCCTTTTTGAGCTGATCATATGCGGTCCGCAGCTCCTGGTTGTCCAGGAGTTTGAGATCGCTGAGACCGTGGCAGAGGGCCACGTCGATGCGGTCGGTCTTCATGCGCTTCAGACTTTCTTCGACCCGGCTTACGATCCCGGCTTTGGTGATCTTCTCGCGGGGCGAATAGCCGTGTTTGGTGGTGATGAGCACCTTGTCGCGTATGTCGCTCAAGGCATCGCCGATCAGTGCTTCGCTGCGGTTGCGCATGTAGCTTTCCGCGGTGTCGAAATAGGTCACACCGAGATCCGCGGCATAGCGGAGCACATTGGGCTCGAAGAAAGATATGGCGCCGCAGCTGACATCGGACACTTTGAGTCCGGTCCTGCCCAGCGTGTTGTATTTAACGATCTTGGATGGTTCTTCGGTGGAGCCGGAACCGGTCGCCGGCCGGCCTCTGCCGGTCGTATTCGACAGCCCCATTCCCACCATTCCGGTTGTGAAGGCCCCAAAAAATCCTCGACGACTGATCTTTGCCATTTATTATCCCTCCTTGATTATTTTTTCGTGAGCCGGATCGGCATCAAGGGTTCCAACGCCTCGGCCAGATCCTGGTATTCCTCGGACATGAGATAGATGTTGTAGTTTTCGCTACGAAAATTGGGCATCATCACATGGTTTCCGGATCCCATGGCTTCTCTGGGGGGCTGGGCATTGAAAAACTCGACCTCGATTTCCCGATCTTGGATGGCCAGGACCAGGGTGTCATTGGGTTTGAATCCCGCCCCTTCGATACAGCGGTTGGTCCAATTGGTCCCCAACTGGAGACGGCCCCTTTGGAATGCGAATTCGACCAGGTTCCCTTTAAGCTCGCCGGGATTTATTTCAACCTCGCCGACATTGACGTCGAGCGAGGTGAAGAAATCGGGATCCAGGTCCGGATTCAGGCGCACGTCCTGAATTTCGAATTCGCTGCCCCGGGTTCCCACCCTAGAGCTGAACCAGGAGGAGGGGAGCTTCAGTCCATCGGCCTCCTGATAAGGCCCGAAGTCATGATTGACTTCGTAATTGCCGCCCTGGGCTTCACTGAAGCCTTTCATGACCAGCCGCTTGAGGAGATGAGTACCGGCATCCACGAAAAACTCCACCTGCAGATCCCCCTCCGATGTGGTAAGGTAATGCATTTCCTGGGGGCCGAAGCGCCTGAGCTCCTGATAGGCCAGTTCGCCTTCAAAGCCTCTAAGCGTGAAAAGCCCGCTGCGCAGCTTGGCCAGCACTCGGTACATGGCGGCATCGCCGCCTTCCAGATTGGTCACGTTGTTGAAACAGTTGCGGCGGACACCTTCCCGGTCCACCAGGATGGCCTCGGTGATGATAGGAGCCTTCCCCACGGTCATCTTCATGGGGCCCTCCTGGGACATGAAATAGGTGGTCGAGCCATAGCTGAAGGCAAAGCTCTGGACCCCTGCCAGACGCTCGCTCCCGCCCACCGCGGCGATATTTTGTACAATGATGTCATTCCCGGATTCAATCTCCGGTGGAACCTGGCTGCAGAATCCTGAAAAAGCTGCGGCCAGGAAGACGATGAAGCCTAAATTCCGGCGATTCGACATGTTTGCCTCCTTGGTCATGAGGCCCATTCTAAAAGAATAATCCGGATGCCGCAACCTTCTGGGATCTTTGGGCTGCATTTTTTTCCCAAATTCATCAAAAATTAACAAAAACCAGCTATTAATTCGTTTTGAGTTAAAATATGTCGCAAACAAACAGACTTCTCGTTATCGGCACCAGTGATGCCGGGATATCAGCCGCCCTGCGAGCAAAAGAGGTTAATCCGAGCTTGGATGTGGGGGTGGTAGCGGCGGATGCATACCCGAATTTCAGCATCTGCGGACTTCCCCATTTTTTAGGAGGGGAGGTACGAATGTGGCAGGATCTGGCGCACCGGACGCGTGAGGATCTCGAGAAAGCCGGCATCCGGCTTTTCCTGAAACACCGGGCATTGAGCATCTATAATTCCGAGAAAACGGTCGAAATAATAGACGAGTTGGAACGGAAGGCTTTTTTTGCCTATGACCGCTTGGTTCTGGCTACCGGTGCTGCGCCTCGACGACTCGGTATTCCGGGAATCGATTTGCCCGGCGTGTTCTTCCTGCGCTGGATGGATGATGGATTGAAGATTAAAAATCATCTGGCATCTAAGCGTCCGCAGAAGATCATCCTGATCGGCGGAGGATATATCGGCATGGAGATGGCCGAAGCCATGCTGCATCGCCGTCTCCAGGTCGAGGTGGTGGAGCGATCGCAGCTCCTGTTGAAAAATGTCTATCCTGGATTCAGCCGGCGAATTCAAACTGAACTGGAAAGTCACGGGGCTAGCATACATACCGACTTTACGGTCGAGAAGATAGAGCTGAAAGGGGAAAAACTCCACGTGATCGGCAGTAAGGGAAGGCCGATAAGGGCAGATATGGTTTTGATAGCGGTGGGATGCCTTCCTCAAACCGAACTGGCCGCCTCAGCCGGCATTCGCACCGGTATCAACGGCGCCATCAAGGTGACCCGCCGTATGGAAACCAATATTCCCGGCATCTATGCGGCCGGGGACTGCGCCGAAACCTGGAACCGAGTTCTCAATAGATATACCTACCAGCCGCTTGGTACCGTAGCCCATAAACAGGGGCGGGCCGCAGGCGAGAATGCCGCCGGCGGTGACAAGACTTTCGCCGGAACCTTAGGAACGCAATCGGTTAAGATCATGAACCTTGTTTATGCAAGAACCGGTTTGCTTGCAGAAGAGGCAGTGCGAGCCGGATACGATCCCGTCTCGAGTCGGATTGAGACCTATGACCATAAATCCTATTATCCCGGAGCCAGCTCCCTTCAGCTTATGATCACAGCAGATAAGAAGACGCGCAGGCTGCTCGGAGCCCAAGTATTGGGATTCGTTGGAGCTGAGATATCCAAACGTCTTGACATCCTTGCAACCGCTCTATATCACCAAATGGCGGTTGATGAGCTGGAGGATTTGGATCTCAGCTATACGCCGCCCCTCAGCTCTCCCTGGGATCCGGTCCAAACGGCGGCTCAAGCCTGGGCTCAAGAACATTGAAGGGCCATAATAGAAATCTGCCAATGATAGGCACGGAAGTCCCGCTGGACGGAGGATTGTATAAAACGGCGCCAGAGGGTATAATCCAGCACAACCGGATCCACCACAAAATTCATGAAAAGGGATAGCCGATATGGCGGCATTGATCGCAATTGTCGATGACGAACCCGATATTTTGGAGTTGATCAAGATTCATCTTCAAAAAGCAGGCTATACGGTGGCGGCGTTTGAAAAAGCCGATCCCTTCCTGGATTATATCCGGGGTACGAAACCCGACTTGATCGTCCTCGATCTCATGCTCCCGGATGCCGATGGCCTGGATATCTGTACCTATTTAAAAAGGGACGACCGATTCTCTGCTATCCCGGTCATCATGCTGACCGCCAAGGGGGAGGAGACCGACAAGATCCTGGGATTGGAGTTGGGTGCGGATGACTATGTCACCAAGCCCTTCTCTCCTAGAGAGCTGGTCGCCAGGGTCAAGGCCGTCTTGAGACGGGACAAGCGGACGGATGTGTCCGGCTATATCAAGCTCGGCACGCGGCTGACCATCGATCCCGGACGGCATGAGGTGCTGCTGGACGGTAAAAAAGTTGCTCTGACTCCCACCGAATTCCGCATCCTGCAGCTTCTCTCCAGCAAGAAGGGATGGGTATTTTCCAGAGATCAGATCCTGGATTATTTATGGGGACAGGAAAAGGCCGTTTTGGATCGAACCATCGACGTCCATATCAAACATCTCAGGGAAAAATTGGGAAAGGAGTCCGCCCGCTTGATCAAAAACGTTCGCGGAGTCGGATATAAAGTGGAAGAATGAGACAATCTTTATTTCTTAAGCTGTTTTTTGGCATTTTGTTGATTATCGTGCTGCTCACCGGATTGATTCTCCTGTCGACGCAGCGCAACATCCGCAGTCATTATCTCGATACTCTGGCCCAAAACCTTAGAAAAATGGGGGAAATCTTGAAGCCCCGGGTCATGAATTTTCTCGAGGAAGACCAAACGGAAGAGCTTGACGCATGGATCAAAGACCAAGCACCGAACATAGATGCCCGCATTACGGTGGTGGACAGCAACGGGATCGTGCTCGCGGATTCGGACGAAGATCCCAAGATTATGGTCAACCACCGCTATCGACCCGAAATCGCCGAAGCCTTTGAAGGATCTTTGGGGCGTTCCCTGCGTTTCAGCAATACGGTTAAAGCCGATATGCTGTATGTTGGATTGCCCTTGCGGCTAAACGGGACTATATCCCATGTGCTGCGGGTCAGCCTTTATGTGCAGGACATCGACCGGTTGCTGGCCAGCCTTGCTCGGATGATCTGGATGATCGGCCTGGGGCTTACCCTTGTTGCTCTACTGGGCTCATTTATTTTAACCCGGTTTCTCATGCGGCCTCTCAATGAAATCGATCACGCTTCTCGCCTGGTGGCTTCCGGAGACTTTTCCGCCAGGCTCAGTATCGTTCGCCGGGATGAATTCGGCAAACTCGGCAGGAGCTTCAATTACATGACCGAGCGCATCCAAGCCCTTTTTGACGAGCTTTCCCGGCAAAAGGAAGAACTCGTAAGCATCATTTCGTCCATTGACGAAGGAATCATAGTCCTGGACAAAGAGGGACGCATTCTTTTCAGCAATTCAGCGTTCCATCGGATAGTGGAAAACGAGGCGGTCCTGCGCAAGTTCTACTGGGAAGTGGTGCGGAAACAGCAGTTCACCGACCTGATCAAACAGGTCAAGCAGGAACAAAGGAATAAATCCGCTGAGACTGCGTTCGGCAGCCGCATATTCCTCTGCAACGCCGTCTATATCGCAAACCGCGATGAGGTCGTGGTCAGCTTCTACGATATTACCCGCACAAAGATGATCGAGGCGGTCAAAAAAGATTTCGTGGAAAACGTCTCCCACGAATTGAACACGCCGCTGGCGGCGATCAAGGGCTATGTGGAAACGCTGGCTGAGGAGATCGGGCCGGAACATCATAAGTACCTGGAAATCGTCCGGCGGCACACGGAGCGATTGATCAACATCGTCAAAGATCTGCTCACGTTATCGGAGCTCGAAAGCGAAAAAACGGAACTCAAAGTAGAAAAATTGAACTTGATCGATGTCGTCAAGGACATCCTAAAAATCTTCAAGGAGCCCATCAAAGCTAAAAACCTGCGTCTCGAATGCGAGTTTGGGAACGAATCTCTCATCATCGAGGGGGACCGGTTCAAGCTGGAGCAGCTCTTCATCAACCTGATCGACAATGCCGTTAAGTACACGGAAAAAGGCAAGATCATCATCCGAATCCAAAAAACAGACACAGAAATTTCCGTGCAGGTTCAGGATGCGGGGATCGGGATACCGGAAGAGCACCTGCCGCGCATCTTCGAGCGATTCTATGTGATCGACAAGTCTCGATCCCGGCAGGTGGGCGGGACCGGACTCGGGCTCTCCATCGCGAAACACATCGCCGGAATCCACCAGGCCAGGATCGAAGTTCAGAGCCGGCCGGGCGAGGGATCGACCTTCACGGTGCTGTTCCCTGCTCAATCGAATTAACCGAAAATTAACTCAGGATTTATTCCTCATTAACAATTCTCGGGCAGAATAGATTTGTCTTTTATAGACGATGCGGTGAATTTTACGGGTCACCCCATCGGAAGCTCGCTTAAGACAATCTAAAACGAGGAGGAAAGTAAGACATGAAAAAAGTGAGTGTGATCCTAGCGGTAGCCATGATCTTCAGCCTGTTCCCCGCGGTTGCCTCAGCGCAATTCAAACCAGATTCAGGTGAGATCAAGGGTTATATGATCGGTGAGTATTACTACAACATCGATCATCACACGGGAAGCAGCGACGACGGCGGCTTCAAGGGGAGGCACGGATTCTGGTTCCGCCGGATCTACTTCACCTATAACAACGCGTTGAGCGACACGGTGAAGATGCGGCTGCGCCTCGAAATGAACTCCGACGGCCAATTCGGAAGCGCCTCGCTGGGGCCCGTTGTTAAGGACGCCTACCTCAGCTTCAGCATGGGCGGCGGCGCAAGCCTCGTGGCCGGTATCCAGGGTCCCCCCAGCTTCGGGCAATTGGAAGACATCTGGGGATACCGGATCCTGGAGAAAACCCCGCTCGACCTCCAGAAATGGACCTCATCCCGCGACTTAGGCATTTCGCTCAAGGGCGGAGAAACCGTGACCTATCACTTCATGCTGGGACAGGGTTCTTCCAACAAGGGAGAGAGCAATAACGGGAAGAAACTTCTGGGTGCGGTGGGCTACAACTCGGGCGGTTTCTTTATCGAGGGCATGGCTCAGTACGAGCGCGCCAAGACCGGCGATGACGACCTCATAGGCCAGGTCTTCGGGTCCTACTCGGGAGATTGGGGCCGCTTCGGCGCGCAGTACTCCATGCGCAACTATAAAAAAGACGGCGCCGACGATTCCTTGGGCGCGACCATCATCTCGGCCTTCGCCGTGATCAAGGCCGGAGACAAGGCCGAGATCATCGCCCGCTATGACAAGAACTTCGGGGATTGGTACGAGCAGAGCTTCAAGGGCAGCGGCATCGATTATGTGCCCTTTGCCGATTTCCATGCGTCCAATTTCATCATTGCCGCCGTAAGCTACCAGGTGCACAAGAACGTCTGGCTGATCCCCAACATCAAGTTCACTGCCTACGACAGCAACGACTTGTTCGAGGAAACGCCGGGCAACGATGTGTACGGCAATCTGACTTTACACTTCAAATTTTAAAAGGAGGGTTTCAAATGAACCTGAAAAAGCTACTATTGGGAATTCTGTTTCTGGGCCTTATCGCCTCGAGCGGAACGCTTTTTGCGCAGCGAGGCATGATCCAAGTCAAGGGCTCCGACACGCTCGTGAATCTCGTCCAGATCCTGGCCGAAGAGTTTATGGCCAAGAATCCCCGGAGCCCCATCGCGGTTTTGGGGGGCGGCTCCGGGACCGGTATCGCCGCCCTGATCAACGACACCTGCGATATCGCCAATCATTCCCGTCCTATGAAGGATTCAGAGTACCAGCAGGCCAAAGACGGGGGCGTCGTGACCCGCACCTTCATCATCGCCATCGACGGTCTGAGTGTCATCATCAATCCGAACAATCCCGTGTCCAAGCTCGGAATGGACCAGATCGGCGCCATCTACCGCGGCGAAATCAAGAATTGGAGCGAGGTCGGCGGACCGAATCAGGCCATTTCTCTCTACGGCCGCCAGTCCAACTCCGGAACCTTCGTGTTCTTTCAGGAACATGTCCTGGGTAATCAGGATTATTCCGCCGACATGAAGCGCATGAACGGCAATGCCCAGATCGTGGAGGGTGTCATGGCCGACCGGGCCGGCATCGGATACGTCGGCGTCGGCTATATCGTCGATCAGGCATCCGGCAAGGTCCGTCCCGGCATCAAGGTGCTGAACGTTTCCAAGACGGCAGGAGGATCCGCCTTCTCGCCTCTGAACAAGGCTGCGGTCAATTCCGGTGATTATCCGATCGCCCGTCCCCTGTTCCAGACCACCAACGGCATCCCTAAAGGTGCGGCTAAATCTTTTCTGGAGTTCGAACTCAGCGCGGAAGGACAGAAGATCGTCGAGCAGGAAGGATTCTTCCCCATTGGGCCCGGTATCCAAGCTGAAAACCAGAAAAATATGAAATAGCATAAAACAGAGGAAAATCCGGACAGGATCGCCAACCGCATCCTGCCTGGATTTTCTAATTATTCTAAAATCTTAACGCTTATGATATTTTAAGCCCAGAAGACTATTATGAGGAAAACACCCGCACTCGCCCGGTTTAAAGAAGCCGCCATCAAGGCCTTTTTCTTCACCAACGGCATCCTAGCCATAGTAATACTGCTCGGCATTTTTATCTTTTTGCTCATGACGGCGATACCCGCCTTCCGGGAAATCGATGTGGGGGAATTTTTTACCAGTAGGGATTGGAATCCCACCTCTCCGGTCCAGGAAAAATACGGCATTGTCTCCATGATCACCAGCACCTTCATGGTGACTTTAGGATCGCTTATAATAGCTGTTCCCATCGGGATCGGGGTAGCGGCTTATCTTTCCGATGTGGCGCACTGGAAGGTGCGGGAGATCGTCAAGCCCGTCATCGAGATCCTGGCCGGGATCCCCTCGGTCGTAATCGGCTTTTTGGGAATTGTGCTTTTCGGACCTATTATCGCCAAAATTTTTGGCATCAGTCACGGCTTGAACGCCCTGAACGGCTCATTTCTCCTGGCGATCATGGCCCTTCCTACCATCATCAGCATCTCCGAAGATTCTCTCAATGCGGTGCCGCGGGCCTATAGTGAAGCCTCCCTTGCCTTGGGTGCCAGCCGCTGGCAGACGCTCATGCGGGTGAAGATTCCGGCAGCGCTTTCCGGGATCATCGCCGGAGTCATGCTGGGCATGGGACGCGCCATCGGAGAGACCATGACCGTGCTCATGGCCACCGGAAACGCTCCGGCTTTTCCCAAGGGTTTTTTACGCTCCGTGCGGACGCTGACCGCCACCATCGCCATTGAGCTGGGAGAAGTGCCTTATTACACCACGCATTATTATGCGCTGTTTGCCATTGGGTTGGTGCTGTTCATCATCACCTTTATCGTGAATCTGATCTCGGATCTCATTCTGCATAGATACCAGGAAAGAGAATTGTGAACAAGAAGAGGATTTTCGAAATTATCGGCTTCTTCGGCCTGCGGGTTTGCGTCTACCTGGTCTTTGCCGCCCTGCTGGTCTTCCTCTACGATATCGGGAGCAAAGGCGGGGCGACCTTGAGCTGGGAATTCATTTCCCAAGCGCCGCGACGGGGGATGACCGAAGGGGGCATTTTCCCCGCCATCCTGGGAACCCTCATGGTCACGATCGTGACCGCCGTCTTGGCCGTGCCCATGGGGATGTTTGCGGCCATCTATCTGAACGAGTACGCCAGACAGAACCGCGTCACCCGGCTGATCCGCCTGTCCATCCGCAATCTTTCGGGGGTTCCCTCGATCGTCTACGGGCTGTTCGGCGTGATCCTGTTCGTCAACATCATGCATTTCGGCACGTCGATCCTGTCGGCCGGCCTGACCCTGGGGCTGATGACACTGCCCTGGACCATAACGGCCAGCGAGGAGGCGCTCAAGACCGTCCCCAATTCCTACCGGGAAGGGGCGCTGGCGTTGGGCGCCACGAAGTGGCAGGCCATCCGGACCAATGTCCTTCCCTATGCCATGCCGGGCATGCTGACCGGCACGGTTCTCGGATTGGCCCGGGCGGCCGGTGAGACGGCCCCCATCATGTTCACCGGGGCGGCCTTCTATCTTCCCATCCTGCCCAAGTCTTTTCTCGATCAGTTCATGGCCTTACCCTACCATCTTTATGTGATGGCCACCCAGCATCATTCCATCTCTCAAGTCCGGCCCCTGGCCTACGGAACGGCTTTGGTCCTGCTCATCCTGATCCTGCTCATGAATCTGACGGTTGTGATCGTACGCTATCGGCTGCGACGCGTCAAAAGGGAGTAATCCATGGAAAACGGCGTCAAAATGGAGGCCCGAAACCTCAATTTCTGGTACGGCCCCAAGCAGGCTTTAAAAAATATCAACCTCAAATGTCCGACCCATAAGGTCACGGCTCTGATCGGGCCTTCGGGCTGCGGGAAGTCCACCTTCATCCGCACCTTAAACCGCATGAACGATGTCGTCCCGGCCACACGGGTGGAGGGGGAGATCACCCTCGACGGGGAAAGCATCCTCGGCTCCAAAGTCGATGTCGTGGAACTCCGTAAAATCGTGGGGATGGTTTTTCAGAAGCCCAACCCGTTCCCCAAATCCATCTTCGATAATATCGCCTACGGCCTGCGCATCAATGGAATGAAGAACCGACGTAAGCTCGAACAGATTGTGGAGAGGAGCCTGAAGGAAGCGGCGCTTTGGGAGGAGGTCAAGGACCGCTTGAAAGACAACGCCTTCGGCCTTTCGGGGGGACAGCAGCAGCGGCTGTGCATTGCACGGACGCTGGCCGTGGAGCCCGAGGTCATCCTCTTCGATGAGCCGTGCTCCGCCATCGATCCCATCGCGACCGCCAAGATCGAGGAACTCATCCATAAATTGAAGGAAAACTACACCGTCGTGATCGTCACCCACAACATGCAGCAGGCGGCTAGGGTCTCCAACTACACCGCGTTTATGATGCTGGGAGAGCTGATCGAACACGGCGTGACCGGCAAGATTTTCACCAATCCCGAAAATAAGCTCACCGAGGACTATGTCACGGGACGATTCGGATGAGTACGAGGAATAGGGGAGAAGACCGATGGAAAGACACTTCGACGAACAATTGAGGGAACTCAAGGAGCAGCTCCTGCGCATGGCGGCGCTGGCCGAGGAGTCGATCGCAACCGCCGTCAGCGGCCTCAAAGACCGCAATGAAGAGGAGACACGCGCGGTGTTCGAGATCGAGGAGCAGGTCAACCAATTGGACATCGAAATCGACCGCAGATGCTTTGAACTTTTAGCCCTGAAACAGCCCATGGCCGTGGACCTGCGCTTCATCGTCTCTTCCGACCGGATCGGCAGCGAGTTGGAAAGGATAGCCGATCAGGCGGTCAATATAGCACAGCGGGCTCTCGATCTCTTGAAGCATCCACCCCTCAAGCCGCTCATGGACCTCCCCCGGATGGCCGGTTTAGCCCAGGGAATGGTGAGAGACGCCCTTACGGCTTTCGTCAATCGTGACGAAGCCCTGGCCCGGGACGTCTGCCGGAGAGATGACGAGGTGGATGCCCTGAATGACCAAATTTTCCGTGAACTCCTCACCTACATGATGCAGGATGCCAAGAATATCGAACGAGCCGTGGATCTGATCCTGGTGGGACGGCACCTGGAACGTATCGCCGACAACGCCACCAATATCGCCGAAGATGTGATCTATCTGGTCAAGGGAAAAACGATCAAGCATCACTACGAAACACGGGATTTTAGTGAATCTGAAACCTGACGGCCGATTATCCATGTGATGAGCGGCCTTACACCTCCATACATCCTGAAAAAATTTGATTTGCCTTATCCGCACCCAGGCCTTTCATACCCGCCGACCCGCCTCTGAAGCTTTGATTCCGACAGCATAAACCAGCCTTTAGGAATCGCTCAGGCCTCGTCCGAAAACGTTGTGGTGGCTTTCAAAATCATGGAGGTGGGGCCACCAGCGGCACCAGGATTGATTGTGCCCCTGAGAAAAGGTGTGTTATAATCTGCCGTTAAAAGTCCGGAGGAGTGAACCATGCCGCAGATCCAAGTCAAGGACAGACCGATAGATCTCAACGATGACGGCTTTCTGATGAATCCAGCCGAATGGAACGAAGAGGTGGCGTTGGCCCTGGCCAAGGCCGAGGAAGGGTTGGACCGGCTCACCCAGGAACACTGGGATGTCATCAGGTATATCCGGGGATACTATCTGGAAAAGAATCTGGCTCCTATGGTGCGGAAGGTGTGCAAGAACACCGGCTTTTCCCTCAAGCATATCTTCGAACTGTTTCCCTCCGGCCCTGCCAAAGGCGCATGCAAGTTGGCCGGTCTGCCCAAGCCCGACGGATGTGTCTGAGGGCGCTGCTTCATCGTCTCGGCTCGATTCTGGGGACATGAATGAGCGATTTTCTGTATCTACTCGAGAATGAGGTCCAGATCGCGGCCTTGTCTTTCCTCGTCCTGGCCTATTTCGTCCGTCTGCTCTGGTTGTTCCGCTTCCGCCCTTTCAAGGAGCGGACCTTTCCCGCCGGGGATCCCCGCCGGGGAGCGGCATTCAGCTTGATGAATGTCGCCATGCCGTGGGCCATGGAATCCACCCGAAAACGGCCGGGATTTTATGCCCAGTTCGTGATATTTCATTTGGGAGTGGCGACGGCCATCGGTGCGACCTTCATCATTCCCTATAGTCCGGAGTGGTTTACCTATGACATCATCATGCGGCTCTTTCAGATAATCCTGGCTGCTGCATTCGGTGTGGGGATCTGGCGCCTCTCCCGCCGGATCTTCGATCCGCGAATCCGCTTGATCAGCTCCCTGGACGATTATTTTTCCCTGATCCTGATGATCCTGTATTTCGCCGTGGCTTTTTTCGCCGTTCCCAACGACTATCACCGACGTGAATGGCCCTTGATGCTGTTTTTCGGCCTGACCGCCTTTTTCTTGGTCTATGTTCCCTTTTCCAAAATCAGCCACTACCTTTATTATCCCTTCACCCGATATTTCCTGGGGAAGACCATGGGGCACCGAGGGGTCTTCGGCAGACGGACAAGAAAGTGACGCATGGCGAAGAAGAAGAATGCGGCGGCCGATCCGCAAGGCATCGATATCAAGCAGGTGCTCGATCTGCCTCTGGAGTTGAGCAGCCAAGACAGGGCACAGCAGGACGGGCTGGAAAGCGTCAGAACCGGCCGGCTCAAGATCTATAAAAAACAGTCCGACAACGCCCAACGCTTCGTGGATCTGCTCCGTGAGCGGGTCAACCGATATCTCGTGAGCTCCCTAGCGGCCTGCGCCCATTGCGGGCTGTGTGCGGAATCCTGCCACTATGTTCTGGCGCGCCCCCACGATCCTGCCATGACCCCGGTTTACAAGGCCGATCAGATCCGTAGGATCTTCAAGCGGCATCTCGACTGGACCGGGCGCGTCTTGCCACGCTGGGTGAAAGCCGGGGCACCCAAAACCGATGACGACCTCAACCGGCTGAAGAACATCGTGTTTGGAACATGCAGCGCCTGCCGACGCTGTTCCCTGAACTGCCCCATGGGCGTGGATACGGCGCTGTTGATCCGGTTGGCTCGGGGCATCCTCACCGAGCTGGGGATCGTTCCGGAAGGAGTGTTCAATGTCAGCCGGGACCAGTGGGAAACCGGAAACCAGATGGCGGTCAGCGAGGAGGACTACCGAGAGACATTGGATTGGATGAAGGAAGAGCTCCAGGAGGAGCTGGGCTGTGACGATATCGACATTCCTATCGATAAGTCCGGCTGCGATTTCATGTACTCCATCAATCCCCGCGAGATCAAGTTCGATCCCCGTTCCATCGCCGATGCGGCCAAGATATTTCATTTTGCCGGCGAAAGCTGGACCTTGCCCCGATGGGGATGGGACCAGACCAACTTCGGCCTCTTTTCCGGCGATGACCGCCTGGGAGCTTTTGTCGCCGAAAACCTCTACCAGGCGGCGGCCAAGCTAAAAGCCCGACGCATTGTCATTTCGGAATGCGGGCACGGCTATCGCTCCACCCGCTGGGAGGGGTACAACTGGGCCCGACACGATCAAACCGTCCCCACCGAATCCGTGATTCTCACCTTGATGCAATACATAAAACAGGGCCGTATCCGGGTCGATCCTTCCCGTAACGCCGATCCCGTCACCTTCCATGATTCCTGTAATATCGCACGTTCCGGCGACCTGGTGGAGGAGCCGCGCTGGATCCTGGAGCGGGTATGTCAAGATTTCCGTGAAATGTTTCCCAATCGAACCGAAAATTTCTGCTGTACCGGGGGCAGCGGGCTGCTGTCCATGGCGGAATACAAGCCCCTGCGCATGGAGGTGGCCCGCATAAAGGCGGAACAGCTCGAGGCCACCGGCGCCAAGCTCGTTTGCACCATTTGTCATAACTGTGTGGATGGGTTGAACGAGGTGATCAAGCATTACCGGCTGAATATGCGGGTCGTGCAGGTCATCGAGCTGGTGGCCAACTCCCAAATTATTCTCTAGGGAGGCGAATTATGGCCGTGATGCGCGAAATGGGAATGATCTAACTAAGCACGGAACTTTTCCGACGCAGCCCCGATTTATGCACGGTCCACTGCTGCACGTTGAGCAGCGAAGCGGCCCGTCAGGAATGCCTGCGTTGGAAGAGGGCGGCGCGCTGCTGTGTCCTGGAGCCCTGCTGAGCTTCGGCCAATGGGGTTCAGCGGATTTTTTTCCTCTGCATCTCGGCGATTTCGGCCACGGCTTCGATGGCGGCCCTGATATGGGTTTCGCTATTGAACGGTCCGATCCCGAAACGGACCGCGCCGTGGATCGCCGAGGTCCCCAGCTGGTCGTGAACCAGGGGAGCGCAGTGGAGGCCCGTGCGGCTGGCGATGTTGTAATCCACATCCAAAATGGTTCCGGTGTTCAAGGCCTCCAGCCCGTCTACATTGAAAAGCAGCACGGAGATGTGATCCGTGAGGTCGTCTTGGCAATACAGGGTCACCCCCTCGATTTCGCGCAGCCCGTCGCGCAGCATGCGGGTGAGGTGCATTTCATGAGCATGGAGGGATTCCAGGCCTTTGTTTTTCACCCAGTCCAGGCCGGCCTTCAATCCGGCTATTCCCAGGGTATTGGGAGTGCCGTATTCCAGGCGGAAAGGATACTCATCCAGATGGGACCGCACGGCGGAACGTACGCCGGTGCCTCCGGCCCGGGTGTGCCGAATCGTGACGCCCTCGCGCACATAGAGGCCTCCGATTCCCGTCGGACCCAATAGAGATTTGTGGCCGGTGAATGCGATCACATCCAGGTTCATGTCCTCCATGTCAATGGGAATTTTCCCGGCCGACTGGGAGGCATCGACGGCCATGAAAATCCCGGCTTCCCGACACAGCCGGCCGATCTCTTTGATAGGTTGAATGGTGCCGATCACATTGGAGGCATGGTTGACGACCGCCAATCTCGTGTTGGATCTGAATTTTCGCTTGAAATCATCAGGAGACACGAAGCCATGGGAATTGAATGCGACATAGTCGACCTCGACTCCAAGGTCGCGCTCGAGATGATAGAGCGGTCTCAGCACGGAGTTGTGCTCGATGGTCGTGGATATCGCATGATCCCCTGCGTCCAGCATGCCGAAAATGATCAGATTGAGAGCATCGGTTGAATTGTACGAAAAACACAGACGGTCGGGATCGGTGCCGTTGAAAAAATGGGTGAGGGCTTTTCGGGTGTCTTCCACGACCTCACCTGCTTCCATGCAAATGTCATATCCCGAGCGGCCGGGATTGACGCCCAGCCGGCGGTAAAAACGGTCCATGGCCGTGTACACGCTCTCCGGTTTCGGGAAAGAAGTGGCTCCATTGTCGAGGTATATTAACTCCTCCATCCGGGCCTCCTGCGTGTCTTGAAAACGATGAGAGGATCACTTTATTAAATCGCCTGCCTAAAATCAATCGGTTTTTTTGATCACCTCCGGTTCAACCGGCGCTGGTGCGGGATGTCGTGTGCGCCCATTCGAGGGAAGAGATTTTTGCTCACCCCTGAAAATTTGACAGAACTTCGCAAGTTGGAATAGAATTTATCTTTTTGGACCGAACCGCTCACCGGACGATGTCCGGGGATGGTGGTCTGAGGTGCGTGATGCGCCTCATTGATGGCAGTCGATCAAAATGAAAGTCAAGACCAACAAGGCGATCGAATTCCTCCTCGCGCGGGGGAACCTCCCTATACTGTTTTGGCTCAAAAAGGACATCCTGGAGGTGCCGGTCGAAAGAGAGTATAAGAATCTCCAGAAATTCGCCTCCCGGATCCGTATTCTGGAGAGTCAAAGAGAAAACGGCGGCTGGTGCCGTAAGGAGTATGAGGGCAATCCCCGTCGCGAACGGACATATACTATCGTCGAGACCCTGCACAACGCGTTCCGGCTCTATGATTATGCCTGCACGCTCGAGATGGAAGAGATCCTACTACTGGTGGATTTCCTTTTTTCCACCCAAAAGGGCGAAGGGGATTTTCGCGGAGCCTATTTCAATGAATACGCTCCCACTTACCACGCGCTGACGCTCGAGGTGCTCTGCCTGTTCGGCCTGGGAGAAGATCCGCGTGTCCAGAAAGGATTCCGCTGGTTGATGCGGAACCGTCAAGCGGACGGGGGATGGGTCATTCCCTACCGCACCATTGAGAAGAGCGAATTGAAAAAACGGTACAACCTGGATGCCCAGCGCGGAATCAAGCCCGTCAAATCCAATCCGGACATGCCGTTTTCCCACCTGGTCACCGGGATGGTGCTCCGGGCCCTGGCAGCCTCCTCGATATGGCGCAGGCACAAAGATACCCGCAGGGCCGGAGAGTTGTTGATGGACCGCTTTTTCATGGCCGATAAGTATGAAGACCGCCAATCCGCCCGGTTCTGGGAAGAAATCAATTATCCCTTTTGGGCCACCGATATCCTCAGCAGCCTGGATTCATTGTCCAAGATCGGTTTTACGGTTGAGCATCCCAAGATCAAAAAAGCCTTTGATTGGCTCATGAAGCGGCAGGACAGTCACGGCTACTGGAAGGCCGGTTCCGCCAAGGCCAGCCTGGAGAATCATCTCTGGGTAACGCTCTCCGTACTTCGGGTTATCAAGAACTTCGGGTTCCTGGAACTCTGACTGCGGATCCCTAATGGGCTGCAATCAATGAATGTATTCGACGAATCGTGTCTGAAGTTCCGTCAGTAAATGGAACAGCCGCGCCTTCCGGTGTTGGAAGTTTTTGTTGCGGAGTTTTTCTTCTTGGGTGGTCTCGGGAAACGATATGCGCCGGAATGAATCCCCCTCCAAGTAGCAGCATAGGATGTTATGCACCAGGCGCTTGAATTCGTCCACCCTCAGCGTATTAGTGAGCAGGAGGCGCTCCGCTTCGGAGAGGTAATGCTGGAAGACATGGGCCCAATCCCGATTTTCCTCCTGCTGCAGAGAGTCGACCAGATCCCTCAGCACCAGCGTCAATTCCTCTATGCGCCACCGTTCGATTTTCAGCATGTTGCGCCTATATTGCCAGAAACGCGGAAAAATTTCCATTCTTTTACGATCATCTAACCTGGGAAAATTTGATTTGATATCGAGGCGCATCACAGAATCTAACCTGCTTCCGTGTCTGCCGGCCGGTTTTGAAACGGACAGCGGATGCTGTTATGATGAATCTTCGGCCGGCAGCGTTCGATTCGACGCCTAAAGAGATGAGATATTATTTGGGATTGGGCAGCAACTTGGGTGACCGTAAGGCGTTCATCGAGGCTTGCCAGGAACGCTTGATTCGCTCCGGAGTCTCGATTCTACGACTTTCCCATCTCTATTTGACCGAACCGGTGGGGGAACGCCCTCAGCCCTGGTATCTGAACCGAGTGATCGAGGTGGAATCCTCTCTGGGGCCGGAACAGCTGTTGATGACGGTGAAGGCGATCGAATCCGCCATGGGGAGAAATCCGGCTCCTCTCCAGATGGCCCGGATTATCGACATCGATATCCTTCTCGCCGAAGACCGGGTGGTGGACTCCGAGACGCTCGTGATCCCGCATCCGCGTATGGCCGGGCGCAGGTTTGTGCTGGTCCCCTTGAACGAGATCGCTCCGGATGTGATTCATCCCACCTCCAACCGGACCGTCCGGCAATTGCTGGCGGAGTGCCGCGACCGTTCGCTGGTCATCGTATTTGTGTGATGCCGGTTCCCGGCAGGTACCGGGCATCCTCCTCACGCATACATTCCGGGTTTCATTTTTATTTCGGGTCGGATACACTGTACGCGTCATGTGTCCTATCATGGAGCCAAATACGGATGAGAGGAGAAGGCATGGCTAAGACGTTGTTGCGCAAAACCGAAGGCACGAAGCCCCTACAAACCAAGATCATCGATGACGTTTTTGCCGATGCCATCGAGATGGTCAAGCCTCGTTTTGAGGTGGATTATGAGGCTTATCTCGAGCGGCTCTGGCAGGCTAATCCGGAAATCCACCGGCGCTTGAAACGCGCCCGCAGCCTTGAGGAGGCGCGCCGATCGCTTTTCACCCACCTCGAAAAAGCCGAGCGGCGATTGTTCGATCTGGACAATGACTTTCACATCCTGGAGAAGGCGACGGTCAGGGAATGCATCCGGGCTTTTAAAAGCATCATCGGACCCATCAATGAGTACCGGACCGGCTCCTCCGCCCTGGACCATCTGTGGAAATTGGCCCGCGGCCGCAAGCAGGAACTGACGCAACCGGTTTCGGTCGGATTTCTGATGGAGTTCATCAGCCTGTTTCGAGGGGTGGACGGGAGATCCAATATCTATTTTGAATCCAAGACCGCCAAAAAGGGGATCCCTGATTTTTTGCGCTTGGAAGGCCGTGAGGCCGCCGCCGCCCGCATGGAATCGCTGGATAAACTCGGATCCACCATTCAAAAATATTTCAAGAGATATCCCTCCGGCCTGGAGCCGGATGTGATCTCCTGGCGCCGGGAGAACCGGGAACGCATCCTGCAGTATTTCGAGGCCGAACCTTCAGATTGGGAGGATTATCATTGGCATATCCGTCATGTGATCCGCACGGCCGATCCCCTGAAAGACCTGATCGAGCTGTCTGTGGATCAACAGGAGGCCATCGACACTGCCATCCGGAACCGCATACCCTTCGGAATCACTCCCTATTACCTGCACCTCATGGATCGGGAGATCGGCCTGGACTATGACCATGCGGTCCGGGCGCAGGTCATCCCTCCTCCGGAGTACGTCGATCTCATGGCAGCCCACCGCCGCGACCGTGGGATGGTGATGGATTTTATGGGAGAACACGACACCTCCCCCGTGGACCTGGTGACGCGGCGCTATCCGGGCATCGCCATCCTGAAGCCCTTTAACACCTGCTCTCAGATCTGCGTGTACTGCCAGCGTAACTGGGAGATCGACGAGGTCCTGGATCCCAAGGCTGCGGCCGGTCGGGAGACCATCCAGGAGGCTGTGGATTGGGTTAGGCGGCATCCTTCGGTGGGTGATATACTATTGACGGGGGGCGATCCCTGTATCATGAAAGACGAGTTTTTGGATTGGCTGTTAGCATCCCTATGCAAGATACCTCATGTCTACCGGATCCGGATCGGATCCCGCACTCCAGTGGTCCTACCCATGCGCTGGACCGACAGCCTGCTGAAGATCATGGCGCAGGCGCATGAGCCGGGGAGGCGGGAAATAGCGATCATCACGCACTTCGAACACTGCTATGAAATCACCCCCGAAGCCATGGATGCCGTCCGGAAAATCAGGCAGGCCGGCATCGGGGTGTACAACCAGCAGGTCTACACCATCCAGAACTCGCGTCGATTCGAGACCGCCAAGCTTCGCCGGGACCTGCGGCTCATCGGTGTGGATCCCTACTACACCTTCAATATGAAGGGCAAAGAAGAAACGCGGCGGTATATGGTGCCCATCGCCCGTATTCTGCAGGAGCGCAAAGAGGAAGCCCGGCTGCTGCCGGGTCTCGATCGGACCGACGAGCCCGTATTCAACGTCCCCAAGCTGGGTAAGAATCATCTGAGGGCCTGGCAGGATCATCGCGTGGTGATGGTGTTGCCGGATGGATCGCGGGTCTACGAATTTCACCCTTGGGAAAAGAACATCGAGCCGGTTCCACCATACAACTATATCGATGTTCCCATCTACGATTACTTGGAAGAACTGGCTGCACGGGGGGAGAATATTCGTGATTATCGGACCATTTGGTTTTATTATTGATAAAGCCGTTTGGTGTCGTGTCGGGGGGGGCGACGGAAAAAATGACGCACGTCTATGTCTCCTCCCTCTGACGAAACGTCTCTTCACCGTCATTGCGGCTTTGATCCTACTGGGATTGCTTCCAGCCCCGGCCTGGGCAGGGCCCCAAATCCGCCCCAAGATCGGATTGGCGTTGGGTGGCGGCGGGGCCAAGGGCATGGCCCATATCCCGGTGCTTAAGCTGCTGGATGAGCTGGAGATTCCCATCGACTGCATCGCCGGCACGAGTGTGGGGGGCATCCTGGGGGGGCTCTACGCCATCGGCTACACCGGCGTCGAGTTGGAAGAGCTCAGCGAAGGTTTGGATTGGGATCGGCTCTTTCGGGATTGGCCGCACCGTTCCCAACGGCCGTATTTCAATAAGAAGGACGATGGAAAGTTCCAATTGGACATGGTATGGAATGACTGGCTCCCTTCTCCACCCCAGGGATTGCTTTATGGGCAGAACATATCGTTGATGCTCCTTCGTTTGACCTTTCCCTGGGAAACGGTCCGTGATTTCGATGAACTGCCGGTCCCGTTCCGCTGTGTGGCGGTGGATCTTCTCACGTCTCAGCCGGTCATAATCGAAGATGGATCCCTGGCCCGGGCTTTACGGGCCACCATGGCGATCCCGACCATGTTCAGTCCGGTGGAAAGGGGCCGTGAGCTCCTGATCGACGGCGGAATTCTGAACAATCTCCCGGTTGATGTGGTCCGTAATATGGGAGCTGAAATCATAATCGCGGTAGACCTGAGTTCTCCCCTGCGCGGGAGGGATGAGCTCGACTCGGCGGACAATATCCTGTCGCAGAGCCTCCTGCTGGTTGAAATCCAGCACGGTCGAAAAAATGCTGAACTGGCGGATGTCTTGATCCATCCCGATTTGAAGGACTTGGGTACCATGGATTTCTTCTCACCCGAAAAGCTGGAAAGGATCAAGATCCAGGGGGAACGTGCGGCACAGGCCGTCCGGCCCCATCTCCTGGAGCTCAAACAAAGGTACGGATTGGGCCGGATGCCCGGGAATAAGGGCAAGGGCAGTCGGCCGCGGAATCACACCCGGAACTCAACCCCCCATATCAT